>Ga0224529_1000135_pt1 | contig 56750 bp, 26 predicted proteins | sample CBST50metaG_FD_179893 | JGI IMG/M metagenome (GOLD analysis project Ga0224529, IMG submission 179893) | Peat soil microbial communities from Stordalen Mire, Sweden - C.B.S.T50 | ecosystem: Environmental > Terrestrial > Soil > Wetlands > Peat | place: Sweden: Norrbotten County, Stordalen Mire...
GTCACCTACTTTGCGCCCGCCACAATTGCGGCCACCGGCACCACGTATGTCGTGGCCACAGTCGGAAGCTCATCCACGCGGACTTCCACCGAGATTCTGCTGAACACCGCAGGCGTATCCAGCAACCCCGCCACCCACCAAGCCGAGTTGGCCACCCCCATGCAACTGGGAAGTTCGGGCGGCAACAACAACGACTACGACAGCGTGAAGAATCAGATCGTGGACTGCTGCAGCGGAACGCTGGGCTCCCTGCTGAAAGGATCCGACAACAAGCTGTACCTGCTCAGCAACAACCACGTGCTGGCGCGAAGCGACCAGGCCAGCGTGGGGGACGCCATCATCCAGCCTGGGCTGATCGACAACAACTGCACGCCGAGCGGAGAGGGCGCGGGCACGATGCCGGTCGGCTCTCTGACAGCCTGGCTTCCGCTCAATACGAGTGCAACTAATGTGGATGCGGCCATCGCCCAGGTGGCGTCGGGCGCCGTTGACATAACGGGCAGCATCCTGGAGATGGGCGCCAAACAACCGGATGGCACCTTGGCCGCTGCGCCCCCCGGCATCTCGTCAACCGGCGGCAAGGGTGAGGCGGCCTCGCTGCAGATGAAGGTGGCGAAGAGCGGACGCACAACCGGCCAGACCTGCGCCAGCGTCTCGGCCATCAAGCTGGATGTCAACGTCGATTACTATCTGGATTGCGCCGAAACCGCGCCCTACCTGAGCAAGACTTTTACCAACCAACTGGCGATCAGCGGCAACGGCTTCAGCGATGCAGGCGACTCCGGATCGCTGGTGGTCGATAGCGGCAATGCCGAGCCCGTGGGCTTGTACTTTGCGGGCGGCCGTGATGCTTCCGGGGTGAGCCATGCCATCGCCAATCCAGTTGCCGACGTACTGAGCGAGCTGGGTACGCAGGGAGGCGGCGGAATCACATACAGTTTTGTGGGCACGGCGGATCACGCGGTCGGCTGCCTGAATTATGGCGATAGCACCGTTACAGCAGCACAAGCCCGTGTGCTCTCCGATGCAGAGACGACACGCGCGCTGCAGAGCATGGCGCAGGCGCGCGCGCTAGTGAATCTCGCAGCCGGCGTTCTGGGCGTAGCGCCGGGTAAGAGCAGCGACCATCCCGGCGAAGCCGCAATCCTTCTCTATGTGGACGAAAACACGGCTGTGAATGCACCCGCCTCAGTCGGCGGAGCGCGCACGGTGGTGATCCCCTCCAATGGCCAAGCAGTGGCCACAGGAACCGCGCCGCTCAACAACTCGCTCGCCGCTGCAACAACCTTGCCGGCCGCGGTCCTTAACTCCGCGGTGGCGATCAAGCCGCAGTATGCCGCCACTTTGATGAAGCAGAATCCGGCCTTCTTCGGCGTCGGCGTGGGCCAGAGCCTAGATAATCCCAAAGAGGCGGCGCTGGTTATTTACGTGGACCGTAAACAGGAGCCAGTCCAACTGCCACAGAGTGTGGGCGGGCTGCGCACGCGTTATATCGTGATGGACCGGCTGCATGTCACTCGCGCGTACACTACGCCCGTGCAGTCGCGGCTTCATTGCATGCCGCATTCGGCCACAGATCAACCAACCCGTTTCGATCCGCTAACGCTGAGAAAACCGCTGGAGCTGCGATTCAACTGACCAAGCGCACACGCGCTGGAGTGATATTGCCCGTCGGAGCATCGAACAAGGTGGCGTCCTGTTGCAGAAGGCGCCACCTGATCGACGAAACGTTCAACTCTCATCGAGCAGCATGGGGTAGCTCACTGCTTCCTCAGTGTTCTCTTCAAAACCGCCTCCAGCCCGGCTCTCGCCTCGGCATATTCGGCAGGAGTCACGGCGCCGGAGAACTTTTCGCTCTCGAGGGCAAACAGCTCTTCCTTGAGGCTATTCAGCAGCGCGGCATTGCCAGCGGCAGGCACCGCTTGACTAGCCGGAGGAGCCGCGACAGACGTAACTGCTGGCACAACCGGCCGGGCAGCAACCGGATACGGCCTGCCCTCCAGAACATCTTCCCTTGCCGCAGCAGGAGCAGGTGCGGAGGCAACAGCCAGAGATCCCTGTTTGCGCAATAGGAAGGCCGCGGCGGCTGCCAACAAAAGCGTCAGAAATCCCAGAATCCACCACTTGTACTTGGTGAGCGGATCGGGAGTACCGATGGGGTTGCCAATGCCACCCCCCGGCCGGTTGCCAGCTTCTCCGGCCCCCGCGTCGCCACCCATGGCGGAGCCCTGTGCCTCGCGTGGCATCTGCCCTTCGCCGGAGATGGTAAACGCAACGGCCTGGCCGGGACGGACGTTCTTGGTCACAAAGGTTTGGACCCGGGGGTCTTCCTGTGCCGGCTGAAAAGACGAGCCGTTGGCCGCTGCGAAGGTCATCCCCTTGGGAACGTAGACCACCACATTATCGGCAGGCAATTGCGGCTGGGGCGTGAAGGTGTACTTGCCGTTGTACGAGATGTGGTATTGCACCTCGAAGAGCGTTTCCTTCTCGCCCAGATTCGGCTGAATGGGGATATTGATGGTGTAATGTCCCTTTTGTCCCAACGGGACAGGGCGTGTATTGGTGGGCAGGCCACCTGGGCGCGTGGCCGAGGCGCCATCGAATACTGCGTTCTGAGGAAGCACAAACTCGAACGTGTTGTTGCTGAGTTGAGCCCTGGGAGGCAGGCTGGTGTTGCGCACCAGATAGCGCTCCTGAACGCGCACCATGCCACCAGCAGCCTCGGCAAGGATCATATCGGCATCGATTCCTACGCCGTCGACCTTGGCCGCTACATCGTAGACCGAAACGTCACCGGACCCTCCTCCTTGAGGTGCGGCAATGAAGTAGGTTCCGCCTTGGTGAGTGACCCGGACCAAGAAGGCTCCGCCACCGGACGATTCCAGTGAATAGTGCCCATGCGCATCGGTCGTGGTGCTGGCAGTATCGGCCATGCCAGCCTGAACGTCGACCAGGACGACCGAGTCGCCCGCAGAGGGCTTGCCGTTGGTCTTGTTGGTTACCGTGCCGGTAATGGAAGCGGCCTGTGCCAGTACACAGGAGAGGAGCAAACTGAAAGCCAGAAAGCGAGGGAAGATATGGAGCGATCTCATACGCATTCAATAGTCCTATGGGGGTGTCGTGGTTGGGTTGATCCATCCGAACAGGCCACTTGTGCAGCCTGCCTTCAGTGGGCAGGGACAGCCAAGGCACTCAAAGCAAATGATTCAACTGCAATCCCGCTGCAGGTCGATGATCTCGGTCATCAATTGCGCCGCCTCGATCTCCAGCTGTGCCCGCTGGGCGAAGAATTCATCTTCCAGGTATTTTCCTGCACGGTACTCAAAATTCAGGTCGCGCAGATTCTCAAAAATCTGATCCTTGCGCTCGAGAAGGTAGCCCAACCGGTTCTTGTCCTCTTGGCTGGCAAGGATCTCCGCAGGCCAAAACGTGTAGACGAACAGCGCGAACAACAACACCACACCAACCAATAGGCCTTGGGATTCAGTCATCGCTCCATCTGCTCCGTCTCTGCAGGTTATCCAGCGGATTCGACTCCCTGAGGTTCGGCGAATCTCGCCTGCCGACCCAAAAGATTGCTGTATTACCCGTGTTCTGCGACAAACCGAAAAGATCGCCCCAGCAGCCCGCCGCAATTAAGAATGAAAACTACAGGAAGCCTCATGAGTAACCTCCACGCAGTACCGGCTCAATCGGCGCCGTTCGCGCTGGGACGCGCAAAGATGCCGTGGCCGGGCTCAGACTGGGAACCAGAGCTACAATCGTGCCAAAGACGATCAACGCCACTCCCGCCCATATCCAGCCGACCAACGGATTCAGAAAAGCCTTGATGATGGGTTGCCCGGTATCCGGGTTTGTCCCCTCATACACTACATACAGATCCCAGCGCGGAACGGAGTGTATGGCCACCATGGTCTGAGGTTGCCCGCTGGCCAGATAGGACCGCCTCTCGGGAGTCATCTGGAACAGCTTTGCTCCGCCCTTGTACACATCGAGCAGAGCGTATTCGGTGTTGTAGTTGAGGTTCGAGTCTTGCGTAAATCCAACGCACTCCAATGTGTAGGGACCGATCAACAACTTGTCGTGCAGAGCCAACTCGCGCTCTTCGCTGCGGTTGAACGCCGAACCGGCCAGACCGACCACAACGATCACTACACCGATGTGAATGAGGTAGCCGCCGTAGCGGCGCGTATTGCGACGGGTCAGCAACCAGGTTGCGGAAAACAGGTTCCGGCCAGTCTGTTTCCTGATAACGCCGGCGCCGCGCACAAATTCTGACACGATGGCTGTCAACACCGCTGCGGACAGCGCGAAAGCCACCAAGGCATAGAAGTTGCCGCTGGCAAAAGCGCCGTCTTTCCATGGCGTTACGTCCACGGCCAAGCACGCGATCACGGTTGCCCAAAGCACCAGTACCGGCAGCACAAAGTTGCGGCGCAGGCTGCGTAACGAAGTAGCACGCCAAGGCAGCAGCGGTCCCACACCAGTTAAGAACAACAGGAAGAGACCAATGGGGATGGCGACGCGGTTGTAGAACGGTGCGCCCACCGTCACCTTATTACCGACAACATATTCAGAGAGAATGGGGAACAGCGTTCCCCACAGAATGACAAAACAGGCCACCAGCAGCACCAGGTTATTGAACAGGAAGCTGGACTCGCGGCTGACCAGCGACTCCAGTCGATGCTCGGTCTTCAAGTGCTTGCGCTGCAATACATAGGTGAAGATGCAGACCGCCAGTACAATCACCATGAACGTCACAAACCAACTACCGATGGAAGATTGCGCAAAGGCGTGCACACTGCTGACCAAGCCAGCGCGGGTCAGCAGCGTGCCCAACAAGGTGAGCAAGAACGTGGAGAAGATGAGCCACACGTTCCAGCTTTTCATCATGCCTTTCTTCTCCTGCATCATCACGGAGTGAAGAAAGGCTGTGCCGGTCAGCCACGGCATAAAACTGGCGTTCTCCACCGGGTCCCACCCCCAATAGCCTCCCCACCCCAGCACTGCGTAAGCCCAGTGCATGCCGAGAAAGATGCCGGCGGTGAGAAACATCCAGGTGACCATGGTCCAAGTGCGGGTGATCCGGATCCACTTTTCGCCAGGATAGCGCATCATCAATGCCCCCAGCGCAAACGCAAAGGGAACCGAGAATCCCACATAGCCCAGGTAGAGCATGGGCGGATGAATCACCATTTCGGGGTATTGGAGCAATGGATTCAATCCGTTGCCGTCGTCGGGAATCTGTCCTTTGAACAGAGCAAAGGGTGGAGCTGCGAAGTTGAGTACGGCCAAAAAGAAGACCTGGACGGCGGCCAGAATCGTACCGGCATAGGCATACAGGGTGACGTCGGTTTTGTGCGTCAGGCGCAGCACAAACCCGTAGGTCGCAAGCAACCACGCCCAAAGAAGCAGCGAACCTTCCTGGCCGCTCCACAACGCGGAGAACTTGTATGGGCCGGGAAGTGCCCGGTTGGAGTGCTCCATGATGTAGGTAATTGAAAAATCGTTGGTAAAGACCGACCAGATCAAGGCAAATGCGGCTGCCGTAACTGCCACAAAGCAGGCAATCCCGGCACGACGCGCCGTATCGGCGAGCCGTTCCGGTGAAATTGGGGCATCGCGTCCGGTTGCAAGCAGACGAAGCGCAACAGCACCGGCCAGCAGGTTGTAAGCCGACAACGCGAGGGCGAGGAGAAGGGCGAGGCTACCGAAGGCTGCCATGGGACCTCCAGAAATGGGTCGCGCATGCACGCCGGGATGCAGTCAGGGCCTCCCGGCGAGGAAGTGCTCTACACATCATACTGGTCGCCCTGTGATTCAAATCACATTTTCTGCTATCCATGAGACGCCGATCTTCTGAAAATGGAAGCTCCCAAAGCGCCTCCGCTCCTCGACTTGCCCTCCCCCATATGCATGCTCAAAAGCGGCTCTGACAACAACTTTGGGCCACAACTCACCCACCGCCGCCAGGCGCACTGACTCTCTCACCAGGCTTGCGCAATTTACAAAGAACAAATTCTCCGTTTGTACCGCTCTGGAGTCAGCAGACCGGGCATCTAACCGCCTTGCACGAAGAGTCTGTCCTTCTATTTGTAATTGTAGAAAATAGGCCGTGAATTGATATTGCGCAAGGAACTCGCGCGGCGTCGGCTCTACGTTCGGGATGTGGGTTTAAGAGCCGTTGCGGCCGAGGCGTTATGACACGATCCCTATTCCTGCTCTGCGTGATAGTGGCTTGGACCTCCATGATTCCGGCCTTTGCCGAGAGTGCCGAGTCTGACTTCAAGGCGGGCGACCGAGCGGAAAAGAAGAACAATCTCGATGTCGCATACTTGGCTTACAAGCATGCACATGACGTCAAGCCTTCCGATCCGAAGTACATGGCGGCTTACCTGAGGATGCGCTTCTACGCCTCGACCCAGCACATTCATACGGGCCAGTTGCTGCGCGATGAAGGAAAGCTGCAAGAGGCCTTGGCCGAGTTCCGTATGGCCGTACAAATCGACCCAAGTAATTTTGAGGCGCTTGGGCTGGTTCGGCGCCTCGCGGATCAACTCGAGAAACAGAACCGGGACGCTGACAATGCGCGCCAGGCAAAACTGCAACCCTCTTCTTTAGAGAGAGAGGCACGGAGCGTGGCGGGACCGGTGTCGTTGGATCTGAAGTCCGATATGCCGGTGTCGCTCCATATGACATCCACCACAGACGTCATTTACAAAACCATCGGCAAACTCGCCGGATTCAACGTCCTCATCGATCCGGACTACAAGCCTCAGAAGATTACCTTTGAATTGAAAGATGTCAGTCTTCGGGAAGCGCTCTCGATGATTGCTACCCAGTCGCGCACCTTCTGGCGCCCGCTATCGGCCAACACGATCATGGTCTCGTCCGACAGCGGAGCCAAGCGCAAGGACTTGGAACAGAACGTGATGAAGACGTTCTATCTGCATAATGCCGCAACACCGGCCGACCTGCAACAGGCAGCTGGCACGCTGAAGGCCATTCTCGACATCACACACATCCAGGTGACTCCGGAACAGAGATCGCTTACGATTCGGGGGACTCCGGACCAGATGGTTCTTGCCCAGAAACTGCTCGGGGACATCGACAAACCCAAGTCCGAAGTCGTAATCGACGTGATGGTACTGGAGGTAAGCCGCGACAGATTGCGCACCCTGGGCACGAATCCTCCGACCACTGCCAGCGCATCCCTGGGATCCTCTCTTACTTTGAATTCGTTCCCCTCGCTCGGCGCAGGCGATGTCTCAGTGTCTGTGCCGGGAGTCAGTTTCGAAGCCCTTGCATCGGACAGCAACACCAAGGTCATCCAGCGTCCGGAACTGCGGGCCATGGATAGCGAAAAAGCTTCGTTGAAGATCGGCGACCGCATTCCGATCGCGACCGGCTCCTATCAGAGCGGTGTGACTTCCGGCGTCAATACGCAGTTCCAGTACATCGACGTCGGCGTGAATATCGACATCACCCCTTATGTTCACTCCGCGAATGACGTCACCCTCAAGATGTCGCTGGAGGTATCTTCCGTTACGGGCGAGCAGACCATTGATGGCGTGACCGAGCCCACCATCGGCCAACGGCGCATCGAACACGAAGCGCGGCTCGCCGACGGCGAAGTCAACCTGATCGGCGGAATCCTTGAAGACTCTGAAAGCAAGTCGATGAGCGGCTATCCACTGCTGACAAAGATTCCGATCCTGAAGTACCTCTTTGGACAAGAGGCAAAGCAGCGGAACCAGAGCGAGATCGTCTTCGCCATCATTCCGCACATTATCCGCTCGACAGAGGTCACCGACGAGAACCTCAAGATGGTGGACCTCGGCACAGCGAATGCCATCACCTATCGCAAAGCTGACTCCAACTCGCCAAACTCTCCTCCGCCACCGGTCCTCCCTGCTCAACAGCCGGCAGACAAGTCTGCCACGACCCCTCCCGCATCCGCACTCAAGCCACCGGTGAAGCCGGTTGCCTTGCAGGAGACCCTTCCCGGCGATAGACCACTGCGGACCGTCAAGCCCGCTCTCGACAATATCGCAATGGCAAACCCCTGATCGATCATCTCGAATCACTGTGACGTGGTAACAGCCCAAACGCTATGGCCGTTCCATTCCACGGATCGGCCATAGTGAAGGCAAACAACAACGCGTCAGGAGTGCTGATCCATCAGCACTCCTGACGCGTTTTACTTGATCTGCGTAATTCGCTCGTGCACGATCTTTCGACCGAATGGGAACATCAATCGCCGCTCTTACTTGGGCGAAGCGCTCTGATTCTCCGTCATTTGTCTCCGTTGCTCGAACAATTGCTGCATGTTGGTGATCTTGTCTTCAATACCCTTGTCTTGTGCCGAGTTGCGGCTGGCGTCGGATGGGGGCGCAGCAGCATTATCAGCAAGTGCCGGAGCCGCAGTCGACGCATCAACAGCAGGAGTAGGCGTTGCCGGGGTGTTCGAAGCGACTGGGGTGGTCGGAGCCGTCTGGGTCCCATTGCCGGCAGGACTTTCTGCAGGCGTAACCGCGGAATCATCCGCAACGGGGGCATTCTGAGAGTCTACTGCTGCTGGAGAAGCGTCTTCGCCCGGCGGAGTGCCCGTCCTTCCGTTCTGGCGGCCTTGCATCCACGCACGGCGAGCCGGAGTGAGAGGACGATCGCCGACAGCACCGCCAACAGGAGCGCCATTTGGCGAACCGCTTGCACGCAGCGTCAGCAGAACCGTTTCGACCTTCTGCGGATCCGAGACGGACGATCCGATCATATAGTCGAAGTCAGTTCCGCTCAGGAAGGTTGTAAGAACCTGCCGGACTGGACCGGGCCCCAACTGGTCAAATACTCTGCTTGCTGTAGCGCCATCCGGAACATCAATCTGCACCCCGAGACAAGTGTGCACGGCAGCTAGAACGCTTCCCAGCGTTGCGTTCTCTGCAGAGATGGTCAACTGATCGCCTTTGCATGTGACCTTGGGCTGGTTCGGCGGCATCTCGGCGATGGCTTTGGCTTTTGGGATCTGCGCCGCGGAGGCCACTTCTTTCGGGTCATCGACCGCCGCCGACGCATCCTGAGCAGAAAAGCGAGAAGCTGACAAAGCTACCAGCAAGCCAAACGAAAGCAGTCGAATTGCATCACGGTTCGCCACAATCCACCTCCTGAACTCACGCCAGCCGGTTCGATATTATGCCTTGACTCAACACCCAAACTCCCTTTATCGCGCTGATGAGAGTTCCAGTTCAGACTGGCGCTGAACGACTTCATCCGCAGCTTCTTCCGGAGGCTCACCTTGTTTGGCAATCGCCTTACGCTTCCATAGCTCATAGACCGCGGGATAGATCAGCAGTTCCAGCAGGAACGACGTGAAGATGCCACCCACCATCGGTGCTGCGATCCGCTTCATCACGTCCGATCCGGAACCGATCGACCACATCACAGGGAAAAGTCCGATGCAGGTTGTCGCAAAAGTCATGAACTTGGGGCGAAGCCTTTTGGCAGCGCCGTAGAGAATGACTTGGCGCAGATCGCCGATGGTTCTCAGCCGCCCCTCCCTGATGGCCTGCTCATAGGCAAGGTCAAGGTACAAGAGCATGAACACGCCGGTCTCCGCATCGATACTAAGCAGAGCAATGATTCCGACCCAAACCGCAACGCTCATGTTGTAATGCAGAAGGTAGACTGACCAGACAGCTCCAATTGCCGAGAATGGAACGGCCAGAAGAATCATCGACGTCCGGGCAAAAGAGCGCGTGTTAAGGTACAGGAGAAGGATAACAAGCAGGATGGTTGCCGGCACCACCTTCAGCAGCCGGCTCTTCGCCCGCGCCATCGATTCGAACTGTCCTCCCCACGATATTCCATAGCCAGCAGGAAGCTTTGCTTTCTGCTGCAATACGCGACCCGCTTCGGCAATGTAGCTTCCAATGTCGCGGCCTGCAATATCCACATAGACATAGCCGGTGAGCTGGCCGTTCTCATCGCGAATCATGCCCGGGCCATTCTTCACCTGGATGGTTGCCAACTCGCTGATGGGAACCTGACGTTTCCCTTCGCCGGAAACGACGACCCGGCCCAGCGCATCGAGGCTGCTGCGAAAATCGCGCATGTAGCGGACGTTGACCGGATAGCGCGCCGACCCCGCGTAAACAGTGGAGACGTTGTCGCCACCAATTGCATTATTCAGAACCTCCTGCGCCTTCTCCATACGAATTCCGTAGCGGGCAAGCTCTTCACGGCGCCATGAGATGTCAACAAAATACCCTTCATTGGCGCGCTCGGCAAAGACTCCGCGTGTTCCTCGAACAGAGGGAAGAATTGACTCAACCTGCTTGCCAATCTCTTCGATCTTGCCCAGGTCGTCGCCATAAATCTTCAATCCGACGGGCGTCCGAATTCCGCTGGTCAACATGTCGATTCTGCCCTTGATAGGCATAGTCCAGGCGTTGCTCACCCCAGGAACCTTAGCTGCCGCATCCATCTGGCTGATCAGTTCTTCAGAAGAGATGGTGTCTGGAGTGATGTGACGAAAGAAATGCTTCGCCCATTCCGGAGCCCAGGATGAGTACCAGGTATCGACGCGTCTCCATTCCGAGTGCGGCTTGAGAGTAATGACAGTCTCAAGCATCGAAAGCGGCGCAGGATCCGTCGCAGTTTCGGCTCTTCCGGCCTTGCCCAACACCCGATCGACTTCAGGGAATTGCTTCAGAATCAGGTCCGTGCCCTGCAACACGCGGTGTGCTTGAGCGATGGAAATGCCCGGCATGGAAGTTGGCATGTAAAGGATCGTGCCTTCATCCATCGGAGGCATGAACTCGGATCCCAGTGAAAGATATACCGGTATCGTAACCACAAGCAGGATTCCGGTAGTCCAGAACACCACCTGCTTATTGCGCAAGGTCCACAAAACCACAGGCTCATAGATCCTCATCAGGAACCGGCTTACCGGGTTCTTCTCTTCCGACTGGATCTTGCCCACGAGCAGCGCATTCACGATATTGGACAGCCACTTTGGTTTGATGTCATATTGCTTTGCTCTTGTGAGCAGAAGACGAAGCGCGGGATCAAGCGTGATGGCGAGTACGGCTGCGACGGCCATGGCCACAGTTTTTGTATAAGCCAGCGGCCGGAACATGCGCCCTTCCTGGCCCTCAAGCGTCAGCACCGGGAGGAACGAAATGGCAATCACGAGCAGGGCGAAGAAGGTTGGACCCGCGACCTCTTTCACGGCGGCGAGAACGATGTCCCGGTGTTTGCCCGGACGCCCGTCCTTTTCCCACTGCTCAAGCTTCTTGTGAGTCTGTTCGACAACGACAATGGAAGCATCAATGAGTTCCCCGAACGCGATGGCCACTCCGGCAAGCGACATCACGTTGACGCTGACCCCCATCATCCTCAACGGGATGAACGACAGCAACACCGCCGCGGGCATGGTAACCAAGGGGATGGCCGCACTGGGGAAGTGCCACAAGAATACGAGGATGATGAGCACCACCGTGGCGACGACTTCGACAACCGTCTCCCCTGCGCTGCTGATGGTGCGATGAATCAGTTGCGAACGGTCATAGATGGGAACAACCTTCACGCCTTGCGGAAGGCCGGCTTCAATTTCTTTCAGCCGTGCCTTAACCCTGTCGATGACCTCAAGCGCATTCTCTCCGCTGCGCATGATCACGATGCCAGAGACGACTTCTCCGGCGCCATCCAGATCGGCGATGCCGCGGCGCAAGTCAGGTCCAACGACAACCTGCCCCAGGTCCTTGATTCGAATCGGCGCACCATCCTGCGGAGTGGCGACAACGGTGTTGGCAAAATCATCGATGGAAGTCGCGTAGCCCCTGCCTCGAATCATGTATTCAGTACCGCCGAAGTCGAGCACACGGGCGCTTGTCTCGCTGTTTCCTTCGCGTACCGCATCGACCACCTGACTGACCGGGATTCCATAATCCTGCAGGCGATTCGGATCCAGGTTCACCTGATACTGGCGCGTGAAACCGCCAATCGGGGCGACATCTGCCACTCCAGGCACCGATCTGAGATGGTAGCGCAGGTACCAGTCCTGCAAGGAACGAAGCTCGTCGAGGCGATGCTGGCCGGTCGTATCGACAAGCGCATACTGAAACACCCAGCCAAGGCTCGTCGCATCCGGTCCAAGCTCCGTTTTTACGCCGTCCGGCATGCGTCCGAGCACGCCGGAAAGGTATTCCAGCGTGCGGGAGCGCGCCCAGTACAGATCGGTTCCGTCATCGAATATGACGTATACATAGGAATAGCCGAAGTCGGAGACCCCGCGCACTGCCTTCACATGGGGTGCGCCCAGCATCGCCGTAACGATGGGATAGGTAACCTGGCTCTCGATGAGGTCAGGGCTCCGGTCCCAGTGAGAGAGGATGATGACCTGCGTATCACTGAGATCCGGGATGGCATCCAGGCGGGTATGCGCAATCGACCACCATCCCGAGATGCAGCCAGCAACCACCACCAGGATGATCGCAAGCTTGTGACGAACTGAAAAGTCGATGATCCGATCGATCACGGTTCAAGCCTCCACTGATGTGGCCAAGTCTGGCAGTCCCCAACATGAGCAGCTTTTACTGATCGAGACAGAGACGATCATCAGACTCTCAGCGTCGAAGTTGTCCCATTGACCCACGCACTGCGCTTCCCCGCACTTCAGTTGGCACTGTGTTCTGCTTTCGCCTGTGCGCGCGGCATAGGCGCAGCCGCACCGCTTGTCCCGGATGCCATTTGCAAGCGGCTCTCCGAGTCCACCAAAAACGTTCCGGAGCAGACGACAGTCTCCCCTTCCTTCAGCCCCTTTACAATCTGCACGCGGTCATTCTGGCTCCATCCAGTCTCGACTTCGCGCGATTCGAAATGTCCAACGGACGTCTGGACAAAAATGTGCTTCGACAACCCAGAATCCAGAACTGCATCCGCAGGCACTGTCAGACCCGGCGGCAGCGCAGTCGGCAGTTCCACATTGACGAACATTTCCGGGCGAAGCTTGAAGGCAGGATTGTCGACTTCCAACCTCGGCCTCAGCGTTCGAGTCGCAGGATCGACTTCAGGCAGCACATTGCTTACGCGCGCCGTGAAGCTCTCGCCCGTATCCGGCAGGCTGATGCGCGCCGTGGCGCCCGGACGGAACACCTGGGCATCTTTGCCAAAGACTTCAGCCAGAACCCATACATGACTCAAATCCGCAACGGTATACAGATCCATGTGCCTCTCGAACCGCATACCGGGGGAGATGTTTCTTGACAGAATGAATCCATCCGTAGGAGAGACGACATAAACATCTTCTGGAAGCGTGCGGTTCTTGCTGATTTCCTCAATCTGAGAATCGCTCATTCCCAAATTGCGGAGCCTGTCAGCACGGGCCTGCACACTGGCTGCGCCTTGCGTGGCAGTCGCGGCAGAGTTGTCTCTGGAGGCACTCGCAATTCCCGGCGAATGCTCATTTGCGGCCAGGAAGCCTCCAGCCACGGAAAGGAATTCCGGCGAATAAACGACGGCGAGGTGCTGATCCTTGCGAACGCGATTGCCGACCGCGTCGTCATGAGTTTCCTTCACGTATCCATCGGCGCCAAAATTGATGCGATAGACACGCGTTTCGTCTGGAGCGACTCTGCCGAAGACGCGGATCGTTCCCTGCCCCCGGTTCATCTCCGCCTTGGCAAGTTTAATGCCGTAGAGTTGTTGGGCGGCAGCATCGATATGAACATCCATGGTTGATTCGTCGTCCGGATCGACTGCTGCTTTACCGGCTTCTTCGGCATACACCGGGACGAGATCCATGCCACAGTCCGGAGCGGTACCGGGCTTGTTGGATCGATAGGCAGGATGCATCGGATCCTCGTAGAAGAGGATGCGGCGCGCCCTGCCCTGATCCGGCTTCACATGGCCATGGGCGAGATATACCCCCGCGGCCAATGCCACCGCGAACGGAAGGAAATAGAGAGTCTTGCTTGTCACCCTATGCCTCCTTTAGGGGTGCGAATAGCCCGCCTGGACTTCGGGTTTGCTGGTGCCAGGAGCAGCTTCAAGTTGCGCCTTGGTAAACAGCGAGTCGTTGAGTTTGGGATTGACTTCGACCTTTTCGAGGATGATCTTCTCTGTCACGGCGCCTGCACTCTTTGAGCCCGGCACCGGGACCGCATCCAGCACGCGGGTTTCGAGCAGGTAGGGAATCTTGAGCGCTCCCACAGAACGGAAGTCGCGGTAGTAAACTTCCACCGGGCGATACCGGCCATCGAGGCGCTTCGGGGTTCCCTGGACCTTGACCTCCAGAAACGTCTGGACGTCGATCCATACATGAGTCACTTCTCCGCCCTTCAGCGTGAGCTTCAGCTTGTAGGCATCCCTGTCTTCGACTTTCTCGATGCCTGCCAGTTCAATCCGGGTTCCCTTGGCCGCATAGTCCACCAGCGGGCCGTCGAGATCCGATTGCATCGCTGCGGCTTTCATTTCTTCGGGCGTATACGGCTCGGCGTCCTTGCGGTTCAGGAATGGGCGGTACTTCCATCCATTGGTTCCATCGAAAATCTGGACCGCCGTCTGTCCTTTGAACGTCAGCTCGATCCTCTCCTTGCGAGGGCGCTTGAGTTGCATCACAAAGGGGAGCTTGACTTGTTCCTCTGGCCTGGGGGGAAGCGTGAGGTGGCTGTTTCTGCGAGCCGGCGTGGCGATGGTAGGCCGGTTGTTCCCACCCGCCTCCATTTTCCCGCTCATGACCAGCGTCTCCACGGCTCGCCAATTCTGCTGTCCGCCGCGTGCCGCGATGTTTCGATCTGCGATTTCGGTTGCGGACAGCTTGGCCTGAGGTTGCGAAATATCGCTCGCATTCGCCAGGAATGTGGAGACTGTGAAAACGGTAATCAGAACCAGTGTCTTCCGGAACATTGCGCTCTCCTTGCTTTCTTGAATTCGTGGGGGTCGATTCCTGGTGTAACCGGATCGATCCGATGAATCAAAAGAGGCCTCGCGTGGTCTCTCCAAAGCCCAGGCCAGATCACATGGACGCTAGTGGACGAACAGTCCATCCGCATGGAACTTTCCAATCATGACCCTGACGCGATCACCTGGTTTTACCAGTCTTTCCTTGTTTGAGAAGACCATCCAGTAGGACCTACCACTCTCCGGAGTAGCAGTCTGGCGCAACTGACCGACCTTTTCCATGATCGGCACTTCAAGCTTCACACCAGCCTTCTCATCGACCAGAAAGGGCTTCTCTTTTTTGTCGTTCAACTGCGCAGCCAGGGCAGGATCCAGTACCAGATAACTGAAGCGGATCATCTGGCCCGACTCCACGGCCTTGACGTCAACAGAATCAATGCCCCACTGCAACTCGTAACGATCCTTTGCATGGGGAGTCAAAGACATGGCGCGATAGGGGGAAGACGAATGGCGGGAAATTCGGTGCAATGCGGGAGAAGCAACTGCTTGCGGAGGCGGGGTGGGGTCCACCGACTGTGCGCACGCAGTCGAAGAGAGTATTCCAATCGCGAACATCATTTCGGCTAAGATAGGGCTGATACGATCTGACGACTTGCTTACGATCACCGCTGTATCCTCCGTTCCTCGTTCATACAGCCGAGAGACTCATCTTGTGCGGAAGTTCATTGGGGTTGGCGCTTTGTGCAGATTCGCTCCGCGGCGCCAACCCCAATTCCCGATTTGCGGTTACCTTGCAGTTCCCGTCAACGTCGCGGACTGCGTTCCTGCGGCGTCGGTAACCGATACAGTTGCAGTCTTGGTGCCAGCCGCTTCGGCCGTCCGAGGCTTGAACTGCACGGTGACCAGGCAACTCGCGTTGGGAGCCAGCGTTGTGAAGCCAGCCTTGCCGCAGGTTGTACCGATCGCCACAATCGAATAGTCCGCCGTGTTGGCCCCTGAGAGCGTCGCTTGCGTTACACCCGTCAGCGGTATTGTCCCAGTGTTGGTCAGAGTGAATACTTGCGCTGGATCAAGTGTGCAGGCAAGAATTCCAATCGGGGTGGTTCCGGGGCAATTGCGGGTTTGTGTCGGGCTCCAGGTTGCCGGGGACAACTTAAAGACCGGCGCCGCGCCTGTTCCCGTCAATGCAACCGGCGATCCTGTAACGGTCAGGCTTCCCGTGATCGTCGCAGTGCCAGTCGCCGCACCTGGTGCAGTCGGAGTGAATGCGACCTTGATGGTGCACGTACTGTTCGCAGCCAAGGTCGTTCCAGTGCAGGTTCCGCCGTTGGCGCCGGTTAGCACCGAGAATGGAGCGGTTACCGCAACACTGAAGGTCATGCTCGCGTTGGTATTGTTGGCGAGCGTCAGGGTTTGAGAGGCACTGGAGACGCCAAGATTGACGGTCCCGAATGCCAGCGAGGTGGGCGAGACTGCCGCGGGCGGAATGATCTCGACGGCTCCAATGGTCGGAGGCGCCTTTGACCGAAGCTGCCCGTAGAAGTCGGCTGGCGGTTGAGCCGAGGCGCTGGCCGAACCGATTGCCGGTGACGCGAGAGTGATGTCGTAGTCGCCCAGCACCGGACCGCTGCCGTAGTCTCCGTTCGAACCCTGAAGGGACGGGTTGGTGAGTGAGAGCGGGCCCCAACTGATGTTGATCCAGTTGTTGCCTTCATCCACCGTGGCCGCCGGGGTCAGGTTAAACACTGGGTTGGGCACAACTGCATCTACAATACCCGGAGGTACCTGATAGCCAAGACCACCGCTCTCAGGAGGAACGCGGGCGCCGTTGCAGTACTGGCTCACAACCGCGGGGTTGCTCGCCAGGTTGCCCGCGCCGGAGTAGTCCCCGGCATCGGTGAGGATCGAGTTTGTCGGATTCAGCGTGAAACCCGACGCGTGAGCCGTTGTCGATGTATCGCCGCGGATACCGATGTCCCAGTAGTTCGCAGCGGTAGAGTTGGCGATACCGGTGTAGTTCGTTCCAGCCGCTCCGCAGTCTCCTGTCTTGGTCTGATTCAGCGTCGGCACCAGAGTGACCGTGTTCTGCTGATTCAGAAGACCGGAGTCCAATCCTCCGACATTAATGTTGAAGGACCGGTTCTGCCAGAACACATCATTGACGATGCGCGGATACGAAATACTCTTGCAATCGCCGTTAGTGACCTGTTGGGTTGCACCTGTACCGCTCGAGTGTCCAACCGGGCAGACGATCGTGGCAGGCAAGGACGCCTTCAAATTGGGGGTATGCGGCATCGTCACCAGACCGGATGGTTGAGGTGTCGAGGTCGTAATCGACGGGCATCCGTTCTGGGTGTTCGCAACGGGGTTATTCGGGTCGCAACCCGGGGGCGGTGTGCTGGCCAGAGGTGCTCCTAGGGTAGAGAACAACACGCCCGAAGATGCGGTCGAGTCGTTCGAGACAACCGTGTTATTGATGAAGTCCACCTTCAACGCGTCTTGCAGCGAGATTCCAGCGCCATCCCAACCTGCAACGTTGTTGGAGATGATGTTGTTGGTAACAGTCACTCCGTACCACTGACCCGGAGCGGTCGGGAAAGCGGACACTTCCGAACCGTTCACCGTCTGCAGCCGGATACCGCCGCCGCTGCCGCTTTCTGCAGCGTTGCCCATGATCAGGTTTGCGTTGATCACGAGTCCCGGACCGGTGCCTTCGCTCAGCCCTGGCGCGCAGTCTGCGTCCAGAACCGTGTTGCCGCACTCCTGACCATTGGGAAGCAGGCCGTCAGGAGCGGCGCCGGATACCACCAAGCCTCCGCCGTTGGTCGGAATCGTGGGGTTTGCGCTCTGGTTGAAGATGATCGTGTTGTGCTCGATATCTCCGTAGTAGTTGAACCCGAGGTCGGCCAAACCACCGCCGTCACCGGAGCTCACATTGCCGCAGAGCCAGTTGTGGTCGAACTTGAAGTAGTCCGAGCCGCTGTTGAAGGTGATGCCGCCCGCTGCCGCCGGCGTCGACGCGAACAGTTCGTCGCCGTAGGAGGAGTTGAGAGCGATGGTGTTGTTGTGGACATGTACATACTGCTGGAGTGCGTAGGGCTGTTGTACGCCCGCTGTGTTCAACGTCGGATCAGGAATTTCTCCCTGACCAACCGTGACACCACCAGACAGCGTGCCTGCGTTGTTCTGGATCCGGTTGTTCCCTATATCGATGTAGTGAGTCCAGCCGTGGAGGAAGATGCCACCACCACCCTGGGAGCTGTCGGTAATGGTCAAACCGTCGATGCGTGACGGAGCGCAGAGGAAGTTGCTCGGGTAATCTGAGCAGTCCGCCGCGTTGTTGGTCAGCATGACAGTGCCGGTCGGGAAGTCGCCTTCCAGAGCGGAACCCGAGCCGAACGGATCGACACCGGCCGGTACGCGCACGCCTTTGGCGAGAACCGTGACGCCGCCACCCTCATAAGCGCCCATGATCGTCGGCTCCTGTAGGAGCTGAGCCAGATTGCCATTGAGGTTGGTGTCCCATCCCACAATGCCTTCCAACGGGATGCGGTCCACCTGCATTTTCTGGTTGGCAGGGCAGGTTGCCTTGCCCGTCGGATCGTAGGGGTTGTTGGTCGATGGGTCGCTGGTGTTGTTGATCGGAACGCCATCCAGAGCCAATCCGAACAGGCAGACCACCTGATTCCTCCAGGGATCGAGCCGACCGTCGGGCTGCGGAGAAGCATCGACAATCGAGGAGACCGCACCGACGCCTTGCAGCCGGACAGGTTTCCACATCAGCAACATCTCTCTGAAGCTGCCCGGGCCTACCAACAATAGGTCGCCGGGGCTGGCGTTGTCGATGGCGGTCTGGATCGCGTTCAGGCCCGCATTCTCGCTGGGAATCAGGGTTGGAGCTTTGCCGCCCACGGTGACGGTGACCGCATCCACTGACGACTTGCCATTGGCCGCGGTGATTACGAGCTGGCCGCAGCTTCCAAAAGCCGCAACGGCCTGGTTCACAGTAAGTGCCGCACTGAAGCTGTTGGCGCACGGAGGCAGACCCGCCGGGACCCCGACCTTGATCTGCTGGTTGGTCCAGGAGATGATCGGCGCATTGATTCCGCCGATCGTAACCGTTCCTTGCGTTGCACCAAAGCTATAGGTACGGTTGATGGTCTTCTGGTTGAATGGAGCCGTCGAGGACGAAGGGCCGGCGTATCCATAGTTGTTTACAGGCTGGGTGCCAAGGGCATTGATGGTGAGCGTGCCGCCCGTATTCAGCGCATCCGTTGCTGACGCGCCCGTACCACCGCCACCGGTGAATGTGATGGCCGGCGCGGTGCTATAGCCTGCGCCCGCGTTGCTGAGTAATACCGCAGTGACAGACTGCGTCACTGTGGCAGTTGCCCTGGCTCCGCTGCCGCCGCCACCCGAGAAAGCTACCGTGGGTGTGCCGGTGTAGCCAGAGCCTCCATTGGTCAGAGTCACTGAGGCAACAGAAATCGAGATCGTGTCGGTTGCTGCTGCACCCGATCCGCCGCCACCGCTGAAGGTGATTGTTGGCACAGTGAGATAGCCAGAGCCACCACTGACCAGAGTCACCGAAGTCACCCTGCCTCTGTTCGCGCCTGAAGTGGCGATATGTGCTGTTGCAGTTGCCGTCGTACCGCCAGCCGGAGCAGCAGTAAAGTGCACCGTAGGCGCGCTGGTATAGTCAGAGCCGTTAACGGTCAGCGTTATGGATGCCACTGAGCCAGAGATTGCGGCTGTTGCCGTCGCGCCGCTTCCGCCGCCACCTGTAATGCTGACCGTGGGCGCACTGGTATAACCCGAGCCTTTTGCACTCACCGAAATCGAAGAGACGGAGCCGGAGATGAGCGCGGTCCCGGCTGCCGTGATTCCTCCGGCGGGAGCTGAAGCGAACTTCACCGTTGGAGCACTCGTATAGCCTGTCCCCGGAGAAGTGACACTGACAGAGGCAACCGAGCCGCTGACACCTGCCACCCAGGGGCCCTTCACGTCGCCGTCGACTTCACTCACTGCGGGCGTAACGTCCGGATACGCACAATCCGGATGGTTGTATCCCTCGGAGAAGGCCGCTGTGGGCACCACCGGCGTATCGAAGTAGCCAGTGCTTCCCGGCATGAATGGCAGGTCGTAGCAGAACTGGCTGTACTGCGGGTTGAAGGCCGGATCAACCATAGTCTGTCCAGGATGATTCGGGTCTGGAATCGGCCCCGCATCGTTCATGCAGACCACCATCACGGTAGGCGCATACCCGGTTGGATTCGGTGGGTTCACCTGCCATGTTGAGTAGTTCAGGCCATCGTATGCACCCCACTGATCGGCATACACGCGGTTGATTTCGATCCCGTTGAAGTCCCTGAGCGCGACGGGAAGGTTGGGAGGCGAGAACTTCTCGCCAAAGGACGGAGCGAAAGGATCGAACTCGGACGAGAAGTCGTCCGTGATGATCCCGGAGAAGTGAGAGGAGACGTGTGTCGAGCTGAAGATGAAGAACTTCACCTCGGCCGCCATCTGCTCGTTCAGCGTCACTTCCTTGCGGTCGCAGAGAGGACGGGAAGCGCCGGCAAAAGGCGCCACTTCACCGGACTGCGGGAAGAGACTGATGAAGTCAGGAACCGTGCGCAGCTGGCCTACGCAGGGCCAAACGACCACTGTATCCTGGAAGCCCAGGTTCTGAGTCTGATTCTGGGCGTTGTTGGCGTTGTACTGGCTGGCGATCGAAGCCTGATCGGGCAGAATGAACACATTGCCGATCGACCCGAATTGCTGTGTGGCTGGAGCAATGTAGTTGTCGCCGATGAGGATGTTCTTGTCCTCTTCCTTCACCAGTTCGTAACCCGTAGGCACCACCACTTCCGTCACATACTTGCCCGGAGGCAGCATGGGAAGGCCGTGATACCAGTCCTTGGTATCGGTAAAGGTGTTGGTAACGCATCCGGTGCAGTTGGTCGCGGTGGGCTTGCCGGTCACCGGATCTCTGCTTGTGACGCTGGGGAATTCATAGTAACCGTCAAACGGCGCGGGCTGCATCTGGTTCCAGTTGTGCATGCCGTCGTAGCACTTGAACTGCGAGTCGTACGGTAGAGCCGTGGGATTGGTCGGGTTGTTGTACAGATCCAAGTACTGGGGCGTGTCCTTCAACGTGAAGTAGAAGGGGTCAGTCGTCACCTGTCCGGGGCAGTTCATGTTCGGAATGCCGTCAGACCGGAAACCCTGGGCCCAGTCATCCCAACTGGCAGATTTTGTCGTGTCCACCAGGGTCAGAGTCTGCGTTCCATCCGGCCCGGTTCCTTCTTTGTAGAGGTTGATGGTCACACCGGGAACCTGAGGCTCCCAGGTGTTCTGCACCAGCAGTTGCGGATCGTCGAACGGACGGGTCGAGGCGTAGACAACATCGCCGCGGATTCCACCGGTCTCGCCTGCGGCAAAAGGCTTTTTGCCGAATTCGACGAACATGTTCTGGCCGGGAAATTCCTGCCAGCCTTCCATGACCACCCACGGAGGATCGATTCTGCCTGTGGAGGTCTGTCCCACCGTAGCCGGAGTGCTGCTGCTCGGACCATTCTGAATCGAGTAGCCGGTGCAGTCTGCCGTCTTGCAATAGACAGCGCCGGGGAAGCGCAGATTCAGCGGCAGCGGGACGGTTTCGTTTGTGTTGGCCAGGAATTGGCCAATCGTGGACCCGCCGCCGCCGGGGGTGCCGTCTGCCGGCCCGCCGGAGTCAGACACGACGTGCACGCCGGTCTGCTTGTAGCGAAGAGTATCTACCGCAAGAACATACCAGTTGAACAGCGGGAACGTTTCATTGTAAGCTGCGTAGCCGTTCAAATCGCTGTTGTTCAGGTTGGAAAAGCTGCCATCCCTGAAGCGGACATCGATGGGAACCAGCGCCAGGCCGGGCTCATCCGCCTGAGAGACACCATCGCCGTTCGTATCGAAGAAGGTGCGGGTATACAGGTTGGGCTGCCATTGCTGAATCGGAACCTGCCCCATATCCGCAGTTGTGCCCGCTGCAACCGCAACCGGCACCGAGAGGCCATCGAGCAGCAGGTCATTCCACTGGTCGAAGAAAGCCACTCTCCAGCTACCGGCAGGAATGTTGGAGAAGGTGAAGTTGCCATCCGCGTCGCACTTGGTGAATGCGAAATCTGCTCCGTCGGTGTCGCCAATGCTCACATAGCATTGCGTGAACGCAAAGCTGTCGTACGAGCCGCTGCTGTACATTCTTTCGTCTGGCGTGCGGCTCAGACGAACGGTGGTGACCTGGCCCTTCACCGTGCTGGTGCAAGGCTGGTTGGCACAGAGCGCGGGCAGGCGGCTATTGATGATGGCCGGGTTCGCGAAACCGATCACATCATGGTAGCCGGAAGGTCCATACTCCTGGAAGTACGATGCGCCGCCGATCTTGGCGAAGGCGTCGTGGCCCTTTTGACCATCGAGAGTATTGGTCTGGACCCACTGCTCGCCCCGCGCAATTCGGTCTGCGCCTTCGTTCGCCACAACGGCATACCGGCCGGGATAGAGATTGGCAATGATCGCCTGACCAGCCAGCGGTGAAGCTGTTTTGCCGTCCGATTCCAAGTAGGGGCAGGTGACCACCACGCCGACAATGCCGGCCTGGGCGTTTGTTCCTGAGGTCCCCGCCGCCAGTGTGCCTTGCGTGGCCTTCGCCGATATCGGGCAGGCATCCGCCTTGGTCACGGGATCGATCATGCCCGCCAGCGAGTTCGAGATCGGCATGTTGAACATGTCGTACGTGATCTGGCCGGTTGGATCGCCGGTACCGCCTGCATCGTCCATCAGCCGGATCTCAAATCCGCCCAGTCCAGGCTCATTCGGAGCCAGAACGTCCACACCACCACCTGCATCCTGCTCGCCGTTCAGCGGGTTGTCATCCTCAAACACCACCACGGAGATCTTGGTAGTGGGGAACGGGGCCGCGGCCACGAGAACTGTAACCGCCTGCTGACCAGGAGTGATCGGAGCGCCGCCCATGGTGTGACCGCAGTTTTGCGGACCCGAACCGCCCGGTGTTCCAGCGCCGTTGATGCAGTCGCTCGACACGTTGCCGCTAATGAATGGATTCGCCGCATCTCCAGGAATGACAGAGATGTAGTAGTGCTTCTTGGGATCCAGCGCCGCCTGGCTCGGGTCAACCGCTGTCTTTTGCGCCGCAGTCGTCCGGCAAATGCCATCGTCCACATCGCAAACTGCCGGCTGGCCGAGCAGCGTCTGACCGGCTTCGCAAGAGATTGACCCTACGCAACCCTGCGCCACCACCGGCATATGGCTGGTATGGAAGTTCAGGCCCAGGTTTGGAATCGGGGCGCCGGTATTGACCTGCACATTCGGATCGACATGGAACGTCCTGTCTTCTTCAATGATCCAGCGATAATCGGTGATCTGTACGCCCGACTTCGGGTCCTTCACCGTCACCGCCAGGCCGCTCCCTGCCGGGAAGGTCACGGTGACCAGGGCTGGCGACGAACTCTGCGTGCCTTGCGAGTTCTTCGCGCTATACGTGAATGTGTACGTTCCTGGCACGGTGGCGCTCGCGGTGAACGAGCCGTCCGCGTTCGCCACGACGGTCAAGCCGCTTTGAGCCGTAATGCTCGAAATCACTACGCTCAAGGGATATCCAGCTTGGTCGTAATCGTTGGCCAAAATACCTGGCCGGTTGATGCTCAGTTTGGTAGCTACAGTCGCCGTGTACACATCGTTGTTCAGTACGATGCCGCCAGCCGCCTCGATCGGCGCTGCGGTCAGCGACACCTGTGCACAAAGGACTCCACTGGTCGCCCCGTTGCCGCAATAGCTGAACGAGTCCGGAGTGAAGGTCCCGGTTGGCGTATAGGTGAAGGTACCGTCAGTTCCCAGGACAACGGTGCCGTGAGCTGGCAAGGCCGAAATGGCCACCCCGTTCACGTTCACGTCGTTCGCCATCACACCCCTGCTCCGATCGGAGATCGTCAAAGGATTGTTCCCGACCACAAAATAGCTGTCCGGATTCGCCTTCGCCGCGGCAGCGTTCGGGTTGGGCGGCACGCCTCCGTTGATGCTGATATAGGCTTGCATGCCGCTGTCGCGATTATTGTTGGCTGACAGGCTCAACTGGCGGTCGAACACTGGGAGAGCAGTAGCCGTGGAGGTTGCATTGATCAACACGTCATACGTTTTTCCAGCGACCAGAAGCACCTCGCCCTGTACGCGCGGCGCGCCAGGCAGAGGGTTTCCGTCTTCCGCGATCAACGCCAAGCCGGGAATGTTGTTCGCGCCGGTGACCGCACCCACAATCGAGGGCACGTGCATATGCGAACCGGCATTTACAAACCGGACCAAGACCTGTCCCGTGCCTGCCGGAGCAGTCACCGGGAAAGACGATCGCGCGGTGTTGTCCTTGTTCAGAGCAATACCGTTGATCAAGTAGTAGAGAGGAGAGTAATTCACCACGGGCGGATAACAAGTGTGATAGGTCGCGGAAGTAGGATTCCCGCATCCTCCTGGCTGTCCCGACCATACGGTCAGCTCGTTGAATCCTGCAGTGCCTACCGCGGCATTCACCGCCGTATTCTGAACAGGGTCAATTTCACCCAAAGCCAGAGGAACATCGGCGTCGTAGCTGACGCCGGGATACGCGAGGCCTTGTGCGCCGCCGGATGGCGCCGCAGTCACGACCAAGACTCCATACAGGCCCATCGGGACCTGGATGGAGGGATGCGTGCCAGATTCAAGCAGGTAGGTGCCGGGCCGCAGATTCGACCAGGTCAGAGGAGCCGAACTTCCCGCCGCGACTTCTGTCGCGAACGACTGCACGCGATCCGGCTGTGGAGGAGGTGTAAAGGTCGGTGTAGTCGGGCTTGGGCTGCTCGCCACCGGCCATGTTACGCCCTGGCTGCTATGCGGGGGGCTGGGCACATAGGTCGGATTCGTTCCCAGTCCTGCGCCCAACTGTCCCACGACCACCAGCGAAGTAGGCACTGTGTTTGCGAGGGTACTGATGCCGGTCGAAAAGGACAGATTGTTCGCCAGATTGATCTGGAGACTCTGCCCGGTTGGAATGGTGATGAGGACAGGCGACCAGGCGCCGCCCGCGTTCGGATTCAGCGCGGAACACTTGGCGCTTGAGCTGGTATCAACCGTGCCGCATGCATATCCCCACATCGGCACTGTTTGGCCATCCGGCAGGGTTGTGCTGGTTGGACCCGCAGACAGGTTGATCGTCTGTTGTCCATAAGCCGCACTCGCCCCGAGGAGAAGCGCTGTAACCACAAATACCGAGAGATTCAAGCGTGCTTTGAGATAGTTGTATCGCATCTGCCTTCTCCTCGTTCTCAATTTGATTCATCGATGACAAATTCCCTGGAATCGACCAGCATCATCATCATGATTCCGCCCGGGAAGACGTCGTTGGTCGTAATCTCACGCTCGTTGTGCGAGTGCCACATGAACGCGAAACCGGCTTCACCGGAAGGTGAATTTCCGACTGTACCTGCCGGCGGGGTTGTGCCTGTTGTGCCCACGGCCCGCGTTGTGGCATCTGGGCCCAGGTAAGGACTGCCGCCATACCATGTGCCGTTGGTCAGGTAGTTCGCATCGGGCAGGGTCATCGGACCGCCTGCGCCAACATCGCCGAACGGAGATTTCTCAATCGCCTTGAGATGATCGGCGCACCACTCGTAGTAGTTGATCGCCGTAGGATCGCCCGTGTTGTAGCCATTGGAGTCAGGCGTGCAGGATAGTTTAGCCACGGTATCCGTTGAGGCGGAGTTGTGGCCATACACATCCCAGTTCAACCCCTTCCCCGTCCAGTAGTAGATTCCGTCCATCGCCACGCCGGGAGTTGTCGTCGTGGTGAAGAGCAACGGTCCGGCGAGTTTGGTCGGATCCGCTTGGCTGAGGATGAGGTTTCCGTCTCGAGCCAGGATGCGCACATGATTGCCATGTTCGTGGAAAGGATGCTGCCATCGCCCCTGGCCGATGATGCGCAACAGCACCAACTCGCCGGGGTGCATGTGCGGATTGCCGTTATAGGGCTGATGCGGATATTCCGCCGCATAGTTGGGATCCATGTCGTCGGGCATTGACCGGCCGTTGATCATGTAGTAGTTGGGGCTGTACGGTTCGGTTGCAATGTTGAGTTGCGACGGGCAGGGAGTGGAGGAAGAACTCGCACTCAAGCAAGCCTTGATCGCGTTCACCTGCATCTCAGCCTGGGTGTGTATCCGGGCATCCACCTCGGACAGTTGGAAGAGATACTCCCGGTCGTAACAGCTCGACGGATGGTCGTACGCTGAAGTCGAAAGACGCCAGTCCGCCTCACCCCAGAATTTCTCGGCCTGAAGATTCTTGGCGCTCTCTGCGCAGGCAACAGGATGCGCCGGCAACACGATAATCGCGCCGAAGAGTCCCATCTCGACTTGCAGATCGCCTTGCGTGCCGCTGTAGTAGGCTCGCGTGCCGGGAGAGGTGGCCGTGAGGGTATAGGTCACCGAACCTCCGGCGGAGGTACTTGTGGCCCCGACTGCTTCCTGTGTCAGCAGTCCTGGTACTCCACCAGAAGTTGAGTTGATTTGCAGCCCGGGAAAGAGAACGGACGTGTTGCCCGCCCCAATCGGCAGATTATTGGCCAACGTGACCGTGAACGGTTGTCCTTCGGTCACAATCAGAGTCGGGCCTGGAACCTGCATGGTCGGATCGCATTTGTTACTCGTCATTTGAGGCAGAAAGGTGGGGGAGGGTTTGGTTGCATCGCAGCCAAACCCCCATGAATAGATACTTCGACCGTCTGGCTGGGTCAGGTAGTTATCTCCAGCAGTCAGGTAAAAGGCGCTTCCGGTAATGCCAGGGGCCGCGGCATGCGCTCTGATCGTGAGCAGCAGTACCAGCGACAGCATCGCAGCCGGAAGCAGTCGCGTCACCGGGACGATTCTCTTCAACTTCAATTGGCTCATCGCTGTTCTCCTAGAGGGTGCATGCCTTGGTCACGGGGTCAACCGTGCTGCTGCAGATATTCACTTCCGTCATCAGACCGCCGAAGTTCTCGGCATCGTTCGCCAAGTGGTCCAGATTGGGGGTGTAGAGGTAGTACTTGCCGCCCTTCGTATACCGGGTCGTATCGCTGGCATCGAGAATCACGTCCAGCGATTCTCCACCGGCCAGCGTGACCGAGTTCGTGTCGTAGTAGAGATTCGCTCCGGCCTGATCCCGCAGCAGCCGCGCGTTCAGAGCGATCACCTGCATCGGAATGCCGAGTGATGCAAGCGTTTGGTATTCCGTCACGTCCAGGTCTGAAATGCGCAGCAGCGCCCGGCCGCCAAGCGGGATATTAATAATGGCCGGCAGAGGCTGCGAGAAATGCTTCACACCATCCGAAGAGGGCGTTTCCATGGGGCCTGCCTGAATGGTGTCTGGGTAGCTGCGGCCATCCAGCAGGAAATACTTGTCTTTCATGCCAGCAAAGTTTTCCGGGTTGAAGGTCATGCCAACAAAGTGGAAATTGGGGTCGAAGCCGTGGATCTGCAGCGGGTACTCCACGTCATACCGCGTCGATCCGTCGCCGTCGTTGTAGGCGTATGTATATGGCTTGCCCGTCAACTTATCCGTCGTTTGCGTGACCCCGCTGTCGGATGCGGGCACCGGTGTAGTGCACAGGATGTCATTGGCGCAGTTGGCTGCGGTCCGCAGATCAGTCTGCTGAAGCTGCAGCGATGCAAACAGGCTCGTATTCAGCGGCACCCTGTTCTGCCGCGGCCGTACATACAGCTGCCCCACCATGCCCATCTGCAAATGCTCAGGGGGCGTAATGTGGCAATGCCAAAAGTATGTGCCCGCATCGGGAGCCAGATAGTAGTACGACATGCTGCCGCCGATATTGATGGCCACCGAAGCATCCGGCACACCGTCGTAGATGGCCGATGCGTTCGGATAGCCGTGGAAGTGAATCGTGTGCTGCTCGAACAGATCAGGCCGCATCAACATTCCGACGTTGGTCAGCGTGAGGAAGAACTCATCGTCTTCATCAATGGCCATCAACGGCGCCGGCTGATTACCATTCATCACGCCCACATCCATGATCGGGCGGGGATCGACGTGCCCATCAATGATGCTGCCCGCATCTAGATCCGGAGCCAGCCCGACCGCGCCGTTGTACTTGAACGAGGCCAGATCCGCCGTTGTGTTTCCGCCATCGGTCGTAGCCGGATCGCCCACCTGCAAATTGCCGTTGTAGAGCTGATTGAATACGTCCGGAGTCTGAGTCCCTGGCAGCCCATTCGCCATGTCCGCAAGACCCGACAGGGGTCCAAAGGCAAACATATAGATCTGCGTTCCATCGGCCATGGTCGCGTAACCATCGCCACCTGACACCTGTTGGCATTTGATCTGTCCTCCATTACTCCAATAGGACAGACCGCTGGCGTCGGTTAGCTTGACCGGCCCCAAATAGGGCGCACCGGTTGGCGAAGTGGCGCCGGCCAAGGGGTGAAGCGATGTCGTATTTGGACACTGCACCCTGAACGCCTGGGCGCTAGCCAAAGTGGTGAATCCAACCAGAAGCGGTACGAGAATCAGCCCGCGTAATGCTCTCCTGCCCATGCCATCCTCCTCTGTGCTTCCAACTCTTCTCTGCTGAAATGTCGGAGGCCAACTTGACAGCCACCACAGCCACAAAATTCTCTGAAAGCTCCTGCATCATGGCCGGACTAGCAATCCGAGTCTTTGCGTTCGGTCAAGCCCTCCCGTATTTTCGGTTTGGAATGTTAGCTTCGCCGCAAAGACATTCCGGCCGTCTTTGCTGATCAGCAAAGACGGCCGGAATGTCTGATATACCGTGAAGCGAGAACACCAACCGGAGTGTTCCGTTGGAAATGGGAGCACCATAAGACGACGACGCCATGGCGGCACGTGCTTTAAGACCAGCGCGGAATATCGTGGAACATGAAACTACCTATTGACACCCTCCGCAAATTGCTTTATGAGAGTATTCATCACTTATTCATTCAGTTGAAGTGATCATCGTCTTGGATCGTATCTGTGCCGGAATGTTCTCGACACGACTCGAATCAATATCGTCGATTCGAGCCTCCTTTTTGCTTGCTGTATGGTTTGCTCTTGCCTTGCCAACTGGGAATGATGGGCGGGCATTTCCCACTGCCCTGAGTCACTTTTGGGTGAATGCGCGCCGAAAAGGAGGATAGAACGTGGCGCGGTTAGCGCAGTATGAACCAGTTGTCATGTAATAGGGGAGGTTCATGGCGACAGCACGTTTTTCGGTCTCACGTCAGGGTCCGCTTGGGCCGCAAGATCATGATTTTTCAACCGCGGAGCGCGTTGTTCTCATGTGCGCTTCCGCGCTCTTCACCGGTCTTAGCCCAAATGAATGCAGAGAAATTGCTTCCTGCGCCAAGGCTCGCACCTTTGCACGCGACGAACTTCTCTTCATGCAAGGGCAGCCGGTCCGCAACTTGATGCTCATCCAGACTGGCAGCGTTAAACTTACCCAACTTAGCCCGAACGGCAATGAGGTCATCCTTTGGATGAACGGATCGGGTGATGCTGTGGGAGTCGCTGCCGAAACCCCAGCCTGTAGCCACACCTGCTCTGCGCGCGCCATGGAACAATGCAAGGCGCTAACTTGGGAATACGCCAGACTGCAGAATCTGCTCATCGAATATCCGCAAATCAGGAAGAACGTCAGCCAGATTCTGGCCGGCAGGTTAAACGAACTGGAAGAACGGTTCCGCGAGGTGGCCACCGAGAAAGTCGCAAAACGGGTTGCCCTTGCACTCCTCAGGCTCCTCAAGCACGTCGGCAAAGAGGCTCAGGGAGGAGTCGAGATTTCACTCTCGCGCGAAGAACTTGCCCAGATGACGGGCACAACCCTTTTCACCATCAGCCGCATCTTGTCCAAATGGGGAGAAGAGGGCTTTGTTCTGCCACGCAGAGAGGCCGTACTTGTCCGTGATCCGCAGCGGCTCCTGCAAATGAGTGACGAGGAAGACTAGCAAGACTGGGATGATGCTCAATGACAGATGAATCCTTCGGCTCGGATCAGGTCCATCGCACATGACTCTACTGAGTCGTGTGCAAATTACAGGCAGCCTGTCCACCTTGAATGCCGCAGCATATATCCCCCGCTGAGATGCGTTGCCCTTGAGGTTTATTAGGCCAGAGCTCAGTCTCTGGCCTGTTGTACATGATCTCCTTCATATTCCATTCATCTGAAACGCCCCCCTCCAACGGCCCGTTGCATTCTTTTGTTTTCGAACGGTATCTTGGCGCCGGTTGAGACGCTCCCTTGATTCCTCACCTGCGGCGCACCTGAATGACGAGGAGCGACCACGCAAACTTCCAAGCATTCAAAAGCGGAAACGGTAGCGCAATTCGGCTGAAACCATTCTCGGATCGTTGAAGTGAAATCCCCCGATCGTGATCGAATTGTCCAATACCACCCGATGATTTGTAACATTGAGAGCGCTTACCGAAAGACTCACCCGTTCCCCAAAAGGGTGCCCCGCAGAGACATCTAACGTGCTGTGTACCGGCAGGTTGGCGCCCTGGTATGGGCCTTGTCTGGACCCAGCCAGTCCATTCGTGAAACCTGATCCGTAATACATGTTGGTAGACAACCAGGCATGCCGGGGAAGATGCGCGGTGAAGCCCGTATTCAGTGTGTGACGCTGGTCGTGGTCGACAGGGACATACGTGGGACCAAGGTTGCAGGCCGGATCCGCTGGATCGCTGCAGGAAAAGCCTCCGATCACATTGCCGCGCTGTTCAGCGATTTGGTTCGAGTAGGCAAGGTGGAACTGCCCGAAGTGGGCCAGTTGCGGCGAGCGCAGGCTAAGCTCCCATGCGCGAACCAAGGCTCCATCTACAGCGATCGGGAAGTACAGATTCGATTCCCCGACATTGGAGTGGTCCAGGAAGTTGTTGACTCGACTCTTGACGTTGTCCACGTCAAGCAGCCATCCCTTCACTGGAATTTGAATGCCGAACTGATGCTCCTCGTCCCGCTCGGAGGGGAGCCGAACAAACGTATTCTCGCCCTGCTGGCTGGTTACGTAGTTGAGAAAGTCACCGGACACGGTCTCCACCGGCGCCGGCTGAAAGAAGTGCCCGTAGAATCCGCGCAGGACCCAATGCAAGCGCGGAATCTCAACGGTTACGCCGATGCGGGGATACACGGCAGACTCGCTGCCTCCGCTGTGGAAGCTGGAGAAGCGCATGCCACCGAGCAGCGTGATATATCGCCCCACGTGCAGATGATCGGAAAGATAAGCCTCCAGCAACCCTGCATTGGCGCTGGATGTAGTGTTCGGAACGCTGTTTGCGATGTAACTACGGTCATTGATGACAAGACCGTAGAGGTCACTCTCTGCCTGATCGAACGAGTAAATTCCTGCAGAGAAGCTATTGGGACCAAGATTGACTCGTACATCCGCCTGGAGGCCAAGATAGTTGGAGGTTTGATGCCAAGTCGTAGCCACAGGCGCATCTGTCCTGAGTGAGTCATAGTTGGACTGGTTAAAGTGATAGAAGGGAGCTACGGTGAACAGGGCTTTGAGAGACAGCGTGTGGACCCAGTTCGCGATGACAAACGAGTCACGCTCCGTTTGCGCGTCGCGCAGCCTGTACGAACTGTAGTAGCCTGATGCCTGCTCCCAGTCGTTTGGATCAGGGTCGTAAGGGATCTGGAAAAAGTCCTGTCGATATTGCGCAGTGAAGCGCAGTTGATCCTTTGGAGTCTGGTTGCGCAGCAGCGATAGAAACACGCTGCAGGAGTTCGTTGCGTCGTGATGAATGGAGGCAACCGGAGTCGCGAGCCCGTAGTTTGACCGGGAGCCGGTGACGCTTGCATACCAGGCCGTCGCTGCGGAGTGGTCGCCGAGGGATATCTGTGTCTCGCCTGCATACGGATTGCCCGCGACAAGACGCAGTTCGCCCTCGCGGCTGCGGTCAAAGCCGTTACGTGGCAGTACGTCGAATACGCCATAAGTGCGGTCACCCACGTCGGCAGAATAGCTTCCGCGTTGCGTTTCCACTCGGTCAATGTCCTTGGGATCGATCTGCGGGCCCACGTTGGAGGCAATCTTTGTATTGGGGATCGCGATTCCATCGATGAGCCAGCTGGTCTGGTGACCGCCGCGCATGTGTAGCATGTCGTGCGTCATGTACGCCCCGGGGACATAGTCGGTAATCATCTCCATGCCCATGGTGCGACTTGCACCCGGGGTCTCGTCGATCATGGCATGGGTGATGAGCGTGGTGGGCGTCACTGTGTCGACGGCCACGCTGGAATCATTCGAGCCTTCGACAACGACGGATTGCGTGGCGGTAGCGACCGAAAGTGCTATGTGCAAGATTGGGTTTGTGCCCGAGACCAGAGTGAGCGGCAAGGTAACGGTGGCAAAACCGTAAGCAACGATTTCCACGCGGTACACGCCGATAGGCGCTTGAGGCAACACGAATGTCCCTTCGGAGTCTGAAGTCGTCCGCAGGGAGAAGTCTGATTCAGGATCCGCGAGCGCGATTGTGGCGTTCCCGATAGGCCGGTGCTGAGGATCGTGCACCACTCCGCGAACTGTGGCGAACACGTTGGCAAACGCAGGCAATGCCGAAGCAAGAAGGAGAACAATAATGAGGCGAGGCGTGATGCGCATGGGACCGACCTCCAGATCTAGGACGACGCGCAGGATGCTCATCGCACGCAGTCTTTTCGCCGCGTGCCCAACCTTGCGCCATGGGAGTATCGCTGGGCGCAGAACGTTCCCAGGAGAGACCAATTTCATCAGAACCGGAGAATCTCTGCGCACGCAGAATCTAGGGGGAAGCTGTGGCCTTTCGCTCATAAAGGAAGCGCGCCTTCAGCAAGATTCTCAACCGATATCGGAGATTGGCGGTCCGCGATTGGAGCGCGAGTCGATCTTACTCAGAAGAGGTGCGGCGGCAAGAGCATTTGACGATAATGGAAGGACGAACAGAGCCGGGAGCGCTGGCAAAGAGACGGCCAATGCCTTTACCGGCGCGGGGAATGTTGCCGTGAGCCCGGGGAATTGAGGACAGTGCGAGGGCGCACCGAGTGCAGGCAAGGCGCCCGATGCTCTTCGATCCCTCGTCGCAGACATGGAGCAACGATGAACTCCATGCCGCCTGCAGCACGCGGGAAGGCGTGACTCTGCGCTGGCCGGAAGATAAGCCGCAAGCGGCCCCAGCCAAAGCAGCAGAATCAACCAAAAACAGAGAGCGCGCCGCATTGCAATCTCCCGCTATTCGGGCAACCCTTGTTCGGGAGATGCCCGCAAGCAGCGTGAAAGCCAGGCAATCTGCCTTCACAGCATATGTGAGTAGATATCACTTCTCGGATTGAGCCTCTTTGCTGCGAGTCAAAAAGACCGCGATCCGCATTCGGCCCTGCGAACCTCGAATGGTCCGATGCGCTACCGTGTCTCCTGCAACTCCCGCTGTTCTTCTGTCTTTGTGGTGGTGCCGAAGGCGACACCTGCAGCCTTGAGGAAATCAGAAGGGGGCGTGCCACCCGCGAAGATCCAAACAAAGTCGTTGGGCAGTTCGCGCACCTCATCGTCGCACTCTATCTGCACGCTACCAACGCGGAACTCCTTGGGGCTGGAGTTGAACAGCACTTCCAGCTTGCCCGATTGGATGTTCTCTTCAATGCGTTTTGCATTGCGATCCTTGAGCCTGCTGAATTCATTGCGCCGGTAGGAGATCGTGACCCGGTTCCCAGGCTGATGGGCCAGCCCCATCGCAGCTTCCACGGCACTATCTCCTCCACCGACAATCAGAATGTTTTTGTAAGTGTAGTGGTCGGCTTCAATGAGCCGGTAAAGAACATGAGGTAGTTCTTCTCCCTTGACACCAAGTTTGCGCGGCGTACCCGCCCGGCCCAATGACAGAACAACCGTGCGCGCTCTGTATTCCTCCCGCGCTGTACGAATGTGGAACAGCCCGCCTTCTGCCCTTTTCACTGTCTCCACGCCCTCACCCGCATGAATGTTCAGGTCCGCTCGCTGCATCACCTTTTCCCAAAAGGCCAGCAGCTCTTCCTTCGACAGCGCTGTCTTGCGGAACTTTCCATACAACGGGAACTCGACCGGGCTGGTCATCACCAGTTTCTGGCGCGGATATTTTGAGACTGTTCCTCCTACGGTTTCACGCTCCAGTGTCAAGGTCTTGAGGCCATGCTCTGAAGCTCGCAGCGAAGCACTGATTCCGGCCGGACCCGCACCCACGATGACCAGGTCAAGCACACCCTGCTCCGCGGCTTTTGCTTCTGGGCCTGCAAGACGCTGCGCTATGACGTCGACGCAATCTCGTCCTTGGTTCACCGCATTCTTGATCAGGGCCAACCCGCCCAATTCGCCGACGATGAATAGATTCTCAACACTCGTTTCGAACTCAGGACTGATCGCTGGGGAATCAGCGCCCGAACTAGGTTTGGCCATCACCATGGTGATGGCGCCAACCGGGCACTCCTCTGCGCAGAGGCCGTGGCCGATGCACTTATGGCCATTGATAATCGTTGCCTTGCCGTTTACCACGGCAAGCACATCGCCTTCAGGACAAACCGTGGCGCAAGCTCCGCACCCGATACACGCATCTTCCTGTATTTTCGGATGCTGCGCTTTCGGTCCTTCAGACAGTGCGCCGCGCTCGACCACAGCCTGAACCACAGCCTGACTTCGCCTGTGCGAGCGCCAGTTCCGGACAAAGAAGAACCCCAGAACGATTCCAGCGATCAACCATGTAAACAGATTTTCCATGAGCTACCGCATCCCCATACTTGCGAAACCAAGGCCCATTACAACAACGATATGAAAGATGGCAAGCACTGCAAACGCATAGCTGAAGGGACGATGAATCACATGCCACAGATGGAATACGCGCTGTGTCTGATCGAGGAAAACAACTCTCTTCGAAAGGGCTGCCTTTTGCCGAACCAGCCGCACAATGCGCTCAACCTCCCGATTCCCGCTCGAACGCAGGCCGCCAACAGAGAACACTTTTCCAGTTAATCCGCACGACATACGGCGCAATCCTGCGATTTGAAAGGGACGCTGCACATCGAGCGCAATCATCTCTCCGATGGCGAGCAGCGGGCCGATACGCCGAATATGTGCTGGCGGCGGCATATGTAAAACCCGGCTCAGTTGCGCTTCGGAGTAAATGGACTGCCCTAGAAGAGCCTCAGAAAGACGCCGCTCGTCCCCTTCCAGCTCATTCAGCGAAAGCGCTGCCGCAGTCAATGAGCGCGGAATCTGCGCGTAGAGATAGCGTCCGATGATGCCGCTGAGAGCCACAACCACCATGATCCAAAACGCGAATCCAGCAATTCCGCTGAACTTGAATGACGCATGAAATGCAATCAGGATCGGAGCAGTGACACCGGCAATGACATGAAAATCCATCCAGTGCCGGGCAGTACCGATGCGCCCCAACCAGGGGATCACCTTGCGCAGGGCATAGAGAAAGATGATGAAGAACAGAACTGTGCCCAGCACCCCGAGTTTGATGCCGATGTCCCCTCCGGGCCTGAGAAACTCGTACTTCGGAGAGAATGGGCGCTCGTCGAGTGGCAGGGTATAGTAGTCCGCGCCGTAGATTGCAATCGACGCAAGCAGTACCGCCGATGCAGCCATGGCAAGAAATACACGGATGCTGTGGCCAAGTTCCGTTTTCCTGGGCACATTGGTCTTTGCCGGTGCCGGGCTTTGCAGTAACGACATGATCAGGGTTTCTCCTTGGTATCGGTCGTATTCGCTGCAGCATCATCTCTGTATCCAGGGGCCATATTCGCAGCGTGAAGCGTCACGTTCGGATCCTGTTCCGCCTCCGTGGAAAAGCTCTTGTAGGTGTCAAAGACATGCGTGTTGCGCCAGTGTTGCCGCGGAGTCGTCACATCCACGACCGCCAAAGACGGCAGGGTCAACGTCGCGCCATTCTTTCCCAACGTGGACGGTTTATATTCCACGTGAACGCTCAGGGAACGAAGTCCCACATCGCTCATGTCCCGCTGCAGCTTGGCCTCCAGCTTCACCACATCTCCCGATTGTTTATCCAACCACGCTGTTCCCTTGAGCTCGAGCGGAAATTCCCTGCCGCGCAGAGCCAACGCCGCCGGGGTTCGCCGGCCCGCAATATGCGAAAAATGTATTGGCACCGCAGGTCTTCCACCAATCATTTCGTCCGCGCCCACTTCGAACTGAAAGCTGTCACGATAGTACGGATGAAACACTAATAGCGCCGTCGAGAATCCATTCGTCACCAGCATCGGCAGCGGCTTGCGGCGCGTGTTCGGGTTCGAGAATTGAATCCGCGATTCATTCAACTGCAGCCCCGTCCCATCGCCACCAATCATGATCAGATAGTCATATTTGGCGTGCTCGACAGATTCCACGTGCCCGCTCTGAGCCAGCTTCTCTTGCACCACCGATTCGGTGCAATGAAGATCGGCAAGCTTGGCAAGATATGCCGTGACCTGGCGCTCGGCTTGGTCGGCAGCGCTCTGTGCAGCTACGGTTTGTGTAGAAGCGCAAGCCGTCGAAAGCCCAAACAGGATCCCGAATGAAGTCCACAACAATCTATTGCTGATTTGCATGTGCTGCCCTCCTGGTCGCGGCCCGGTTGTCAAACCTGTACCCCAGGGTCGTAATCCACTGGTTGTAATCCTGTGTGCCTCCCCGTTGTATCGTGAATCCACTTTGGAGGAAATATCTGGCGCCGATGTTTGTGTCGAAGAGCATATTGACGAAATACGATCCGCTGTTTGCAGCGAGGGACGAGGTGTAAGCGTAGCGCCCTCCCTGCAGATCCATGCGAAGCCGATCACCCAGATCTCTTGACACCGTGACCGAGCGGTACGTGCCAGAGGCAAAGGCACTGTCGAATTTTGAGTAGCGCGCATCGGCGACAATCCCTGTCTTCCATAGATGCGAAACTGTGGCACCGTACAGCGAATTCAGTGATCCCTTCGTGTTACTCGAGCTATCGCTGCGGCCAAGGCTGAAGTACCCGGTCACATGCCGTGGAAACTCCACGCGGGCTCCGCCGTTGAGCCCTTGGTAGAGATACTTGTCCAACAGGCCGGTTCCGATCAGAACTGGATCATAGGTCGGCACATCACGAAAATAGGTGTGAGTCAGGTCGAACGTGACACGCGGATGCACTTGCACGCGCAGCGAAAGCAAGCTCTGACCCAGCCCCACTCCGATGGCCGGCATGTTTGGGTTTGCCGTCGGCCGGTCAATCTGCATTGAGTGGAATACAGAGAAATATCTCTTGAAGGAGATGCTGTTCTCCGTAAAGACAAAGGGCCTGTCCATGGACCATCCCAGCAGGTTTACGCCAACTCCTGCGGTCGTGGAGTATCGGAAGCTTTCAAAATTTCCCCCATGCTCATTGACAAACAGACCGCCGATCTTTCGCTTCGGATTGTAGTTCCATGCGGTTGGATCGGGGGTCGATCCGGCAAACCCTCCGACAACCGTTGAGTAGTACTGCCTTCCCACATATCCGCCGTCGATGGTCTCCAGGCTACTGGCCCAGGGAAGGTAGAGCCGGCCGACGCCGGCCGTCCAATGCGAGCCTGGATTGATATACGACAAGCTCATCAGGTAGGTGCGATTGATAAGATCCTGCATGGAAGGCTGCGAGGGCGCGGACGAGGACTGCAGGTTTCCACGCCAATATCCGTTGAGGTTCCAGTGTGTGCCGAAGAGCCGGTTAAAGTCTCCGCGAAATACCATTCCATAGGTGCTGGATGTGGCATTCCCCTGACCAATCTCGCGAATGGTGCTCATGTCGAATCCAATTCTGCCGCGCATCTGATTGACCTCGGGAAGCGGCGGACGCGGAACCTTCTCGCGTACTTCCTCATCCAACGGGTCGCCTTGGCTGAAGCTCACGACCATTGGATATTGGCGCGTATTCCCCAACGTGTTTCGCTCAACCAGCTTCTGGATCTCCGCGTCGGGCATCGCGACCACATCGTCGACCGTGAGTTCGCGGGTTGTCGCAACGATCTCGCAGACCGCAGAAGTGCTGGCTACGGATACAACCGTGAGCTTGGCAATGATCCCAGGCTCCAGAGCAACATCCACTCCGTCTTTTGCCTGCTTCGCTGGATTCTGCTTCAGGACGAGCACCGTGCCTTCAGTCAGGCCCGCATTGCGCCCTCCATCGATATACACATTGGTTCCATTCACATAACGCACGTGATACTCGGTCCGTTCCGGCGCCGGGGCAGAAGGCTCCGCGCCGGGCTGCTGCGCGGCGCAAATCGGCAGGACCAGAACAAGAAATGCCAGAACGCTCGGTCGCATTTTCATTTAGTCTCCACCATTCTTATGGCATGCATAACAGTTCACGCTGTTGTACACGTAACCGGATACTCCGTTGTGTTTCGGATTCGTTGCAGCCGCCGTATGACAGCCTGTGCAGGTGAAGACGGAGTAATCCGAGGAATTGGTATGGCAAGTGGTGCAAACCCCATTCGCGTTGCCATGGTTGATGGGGAAGAATGTGTGGTAACTCGTTGGTAGGTTTGCTGGCAGCCATGCCGTCGTTGTGTGGCATGTGGCACAGGTCGTGGGCCAGCCCGCAGTGACGTGATTGGGATTCGTGGTTCCCGTGTAGTCGGTCTTGTGGCAGGAATAGCAGTCCGTGGGCGTGCCCGCGAACACATTATTGATGTGGCACAAATTGCAGGCCACCGTCGTGTGCGCGCCGGTCAGCGGGAACGGCGTGTTGTTGTGATTGAAGGTCGCTCCTGCCCACGACGTTGTCGTGTGGCAGGTGGCGCACGTAGTGGGGAACCCCGCCGACGCGTGATTGGGATTGGTGGTGCCGGCGTAATCGGTCTTGTGGCAGGAATAGCAGTCGGTCGGCACCGTTGTGTAGTTGTTGTTGGTGTGGCACTGTGCGCAAGGAACCGTCGTATGCGCGCCGGTCAGCGGAAATGCTCCTGTCGAATGATTAAACGTGGACGATGTCCAGTTGGTGGTCGAGTGGCAGATGGAGCAATCCGTAGGGAAGCCGGAGGCGACGTGATTGGGGCTTGTCGTTCCGGTGAAATCCGTCTGATGGCACGAGTAGCAGGCAGTGGAGGTAGCCGTGTAGTTGTTGTTGGTGTGGCACTGGACACAGGTCAGGGTCGCATGCGCTCCCGTCAGAGGATAGTTGGCATACACCGCGTGATTGAAGTTGACCGTCGTCCAGTTGGTGGTGGTGTGGCACGTGTCGCACGTGGTGGGGAAAGCTGCCGCCGCGTGGCCCGGATTCGTGGTCCCAGTGAAATCAGCCTGGTGGCAGCCATAGCACGTGGTGGGCAGGGTTGTGTAGTTGTTATTCGTGTGGCACTGCGCGCATGCCACCGTGGCGTGTGCACCGGTCAGCGGGAACACTGTTGCATGATTGAACGTCGACGTTGTCCAGGCCGTAGTGGAGTGGCACAAAGTGCAATCGGTGGGGAAACCAGCTGCAACGTGGGCCGGATTTGTAGTCCCAGTGAAATCCGCTTGGTGGCACCCATAGCACGTGGTAGGCAGGGTTGTGTAGTTGTTGTTGGTGTGGCACTGCGCGCACGCAACGGTAATGTGCGCCCCGGTCAGCGGGAACGATGTGGTGTTGTGATTAAAGGTCGCCCCGCTCCAATCCGTTGTGGAATGGCACGTGGCGCACGTGGTGGGGAAGCCGGCGGTGGCATGGGGAGGGCTGTTGGTGCCAGCGTAGTCCGCCTTATGGCACGAGTAGCAATCGGTCGGAACCGTCGTGTAGTTGTTGTTGGCGTGGCACTCCACGCAGCTGAGCGTAGCGTGCGCGCCCGTCAGCGGGAACACCGACGCATGGTTGAAAGTCGAAGTAGTCCAGGTCGTGGTCGAGTGGCAGAGCGTGCAATCGGTGGGGAAACCTGCCACCACATGATTGGGATTCGTGGTCCCGGAAAAATCGGCCTGATGGCATCCATAGCAGGAGGTCGGCAGCGTGGTGTAGTTGTTATTCGTGTGGCACTGCGCACAGGCAACGGTCATGTGGGCGCCCGTCAGCGGGAACGACGTGTTGTTGTGATTGAAGGTCGCCGCAGTCCAAGACGAGGTATTGTGGCACGTTGCGCACGTAGTGGGGAATCCGGCCGTGGCGTGCGGCGGACTAGTGGTGCCGGAGTAATCCGCTTTGTGGCAACTGTAGCAGTCGGTAGGCACCGTTGTGTAGTTACCGTTCACATGGCATTGTGCGCAGGCAACCGTGAGATGCGCGCCGGTCAGCGGGAACGATGTGTTGTTGTGATTGAATGAAGACGGGCTCCAGCCGCTCGTTGTATGGCACACAGAACAATCGGTTGGAAAGCCGGAGGCTACGTGATTGGGATTTGTAGCTCCAGTGAAGTCTGCCTGGTGGCACGCATAGCAGGCCGTTGGAGTCGAAGTGTAATTGTTGTTTGTGTGGCACTGAGCGCAGGTCACAGTTGCGTGCATGCCTGTCAGCGGGTAATTCGCAAAGACGGCATGATTAAACGTGACGTTGGTCCAGTTCGTCGTGGAATGGCATGTATCACAGGTAGTCGGAAAAGCCGCGGCGACGTGATTGGGATTCGTGGTCCCATTGAAATCCGTCTGGTGGCAGCCGTAGCAGGTGGTAGGCAACGTCGAGTAGTTGTTGTTGGTGTGGCACTGCGTGCACGGAACAGTCGCATGCGCTCCCGTCAACGGGAACGCGGCCGTGTGATTGAAAGTGGACGGGGTCCAGCCGCTGGTCGTGTGGCACAGGGAACAATCCGTGGGGAAGCCGGACGAAACATGATTTGGATTTGTGGTCCCGGTAAAATCCGCCTGGTGGCACGAGTAGCAGGCCGTCGGCGTTGAAGTGTAGCTGTTGTTCACATGGCACTGCGCACAGGTAACCGTCGCGTGCATCCCCGTCAGCGGGTAATGCGCATAAAGCGTGTGATCGAACTTCGCATTGAGCCAGTTGGTGGTTGTGTGGCAATTGCCGCAGTCATGAGGCAGCCCCAGCTGCACGTGTGGCGGGTTGTTGGTTCCGGTAAAATCGGCGGTGTGGCATGCATAGCAGGTAGCCGGCGTTCCCGCGAAGACATTGTTGATATGGCAGGCTGTACAAGGCAGCGTGGCATGCATCCCGGTCAGTGCGAATCCGGTCACCTTCAGATGGTCGAACTTCGCGTTGAACCAGATGTTCATGGTATGGCAGGATTCGCAGGTAACCGGAAAGCCGAGCGCTACGTGATCGAGAACCGGGGTCAAGAAGTCCTTCTGATGGCAGGAATAGCAGTCGGTCGATAGTCCCTGGAACTGCCCTGCCGCAGCGTTTTTATGGCACTGGTCGCACTCCACCAGCGCATGGGCTCCCACCAACGGAAAGCGATTCTGGTGATTCTTGATCGCATCCAGGGAAACATTCCAACCCTTGACCGTGTGGCAACTTTCACAATTGGCGCCAAACTGCCGACGATGAATATCGGCGTGGCAATCGGCGCAATGCATACTGACGTTCTTGAATACGAGGTTGGTGTGGCATTGGGTGCAGGCAACCTTCTCGTGCATGCCGCGCAACGGGTAGCCTGTGCGGTCGTGGTTAAACTCGGGAATCTGACGAATGGGTTTCCAGCTCGTGTAGGTGTGGCAGTTCTGGCAGGGAGTAGACAGTGAACCGTGGGGGCTGGTCACCTTGGCTTGCGGGGTTCCTGCTGCACTTTGGGGACGGCTGGGCGTCGGCTGCTGTGACGACATGCCCACCACCAGCGGCAGCATCCCGAGACAAATTGCAATAAGCCAACGTTGCCGGGCCATCATCTTCTCCACATGTTTCAAGCCGCACTTCCGCAATGCAATGGCGCGTAGCCAAGTGCAGACAAACAGTCCGCATCACTCCAAACAAGCATGGAGCTGGCGCGTTCTGGATCGTGCGTCGCGGTGAAATCGCATGGAGCGGCTTCACGCGTTCCGCATTCAAAAAACGTTGGTCTTGATTTCTTGCTTCACAGGAGGCATGCATGCGCAACAATCCAAAAGATTGTTGGCTGATGGCTCTTTCGCGCGGCCTCCGCTTGCGGGCCGCAGCTCCTGTGTTGCTTACTTCAAAGGCAATGAATATTCAACCGTACGACTCTTGGACGAGCATCGTGGATTTTAGTGATTCAGATCACATAAATCCTGCTCCAAATACAGATTACAACAGTTAGTGGATTAGGTCTACCCCCCAAAAACAGCCGAATCGAATTTTTTTAATGCCCTTCCTGTTCCCTCTCCTGAATGGTCTCCCTTATCTTTGGGAACGTTCAATCCGTGGCAATCCGCACAGGCCGAGGGTGTCGGTTTATAGAAGAGAACGAGGTTGTCGTTCACCGGCTTCCTGAGCGTATGGCAGGCCGAGCACGCCACATCCTGATGGCCGCCCTTCAGAGAAAACGCCGTCTTCTCATGGTCGAACAGCGAGGGCTTCCATTTGTTGCTGTTGTGGCAGGCCTCGCAACTGTTGGCGCGCGCGCCAAACTGGTCCACGTGCGGATTTTCGTGGCACTCGCTGCAGGCCGAGGGAGCACCCTTGAACTGCACATGCCGCATGGTCAATTCCATGTTCGGGGGCTTGTGGCAATCGGCACAAACCACGGCTCGATGCGAGCCCACGAGCGCAAAGCTTGTCTGCGCGTGGTCGAACTTCGACAAATCTTTCCATTCCTTCGTCGAGTGGCAGGCCTCGCAACCAAGCGGCTTGCCCCCCGCCCCACGCCGTGCCATCCGCTCGGCGAATTCGCCTTTATGAACATCCTCGTGGCAACTGGTGCAAAGGAGCGGATTGAAATGATAGAGCGCAACCTTGGAGCCAGTCAGCGGCTTGTGGCAATCGTTACAGGCCACGGCTTCATGACCGCCGGTCAGTGGGAAGCTGGACTTCTGATGCTTGGCCAGCGTGTAGTTCGACGTCCTAAAAGTGGCACCATTGTGGCATTGCTCGCAGCGATTGCGCCACGGTTCGGCTGCGAACTGGCCTTGGTGCTCATCCTTGTGGCAATCCACACACTGCGCAAAGTTGATCTTGTAGCGGGTCTGCTTGCCAGCCGGCGTATGGCAGTCGGCACACTTCACTTTGCCGTGCGGAAACACCAGTGGGAAGCCCGTCTTGGCATGCTCGGCTCCCGTATAGGTGGACGGGACCCAGCCCTGCACTGTGTGGCAACTCTCGCAACGGCCTCCATCGGCGCGCTTCAGGAACTGGCCGCCGTGCGGGTCGGGCTTGTGGCAATCCGCACAGAGCGTGTGTTCAATGGACGCCTTGAAATCGCCGCCTTTATGGCAGGTGAGGCAAGCCACCTCAAGGTGTTTTCCCTGGAGAGGAAAGTGCGTCTTCGAGTGATCGAAGTTCGCTGTGAACGAAGACTTTTTCCAGGTCGAGGTGGTGTGGCAGGATTCGCAACTTTGCTTGAACTCGCCCTTGTGCGGATCGGTATGGCAAGCGGAACAGGTGGAGAACTGTAGGCCGGCGTACTTCGGCAGACCGTCGCTTCCCTGCGCGTGGCACTTCTGGCAGGGGGTATTGATGTGCATTCCCGTCAGCGGATAGCGCGTCTTTGAGTGGTCGAAATGTTCCTTATCTATTTTGGCGGACTTCCAGTCCACGGTCGAGTGACATTGCGTGCAGCTGGTCCCGAAGCGGCCCTGATGCTTGTCGGTGTGGCATGTCACGCAGCTGGGCGACAGCCCCATCCAGGTATGATTCAGATCCTTGGTCGTCAGCAGCGCACGCGCCGCCGGGGAGATATGTTGCGCGTTGTGACAGGTGCGGCAGGTGACCCCGACGTGTTTACCGTCCAGCACATATCCCGTCTTCGCGTGATCAAACCCTTTGGGCGTCGGATCCCAGTGCAGCAGGGCAAAATTCTCGCCATTGTGATCCGAGTGGCATTTAACGCAGGCCACGCCCTCCGGACCCGAGCGGGGATAGGTAGCATGAAGACCATGGTTCTTCTGTAGTTCGGCTCCAATCTCCCGATGGCATTCGACACAGCGAAAAGAGGGCGACTTGGTAGAGACCTCGTGGCACTTGATGCAGTTGGCCGACCCGTTCAGGTTCTGGTGCGCCCTGGCAAGGGGTCCTGGAGAAATCTGCGCCAGCGCTCTCTGGTTGGGCATCCAGGCAGCACAGGCAAGCAGAACCAGGCCACACACCCGCGCCAGAAATCGGAATCCGCTTCGACTCATCCTGGGATCTCCAGGCAGGTCACGGACTCCCGAAATCAATACCTCCAAAGGCTCGCCCATCAACCCATCCTCGCCTTGCGCCATGTCATTTTCATTCACTGTTCATAGCGGCGTCCGCAAGCGCTTTGTATAGAGGACAAAGCGCACCGAGGAACTGAACAGAAACGCTTGTCTTTGCAACGCTGGAATCAAGGCAGGAAAGAAAACCGGGGAGATACGCCACCGCGCCCCACTGCAAGCGGCGCAGGAAACTCAGGGAACGTAACTTGGCGGGCAGGACCCGCTCTGGGTGGAGTATGCCAGTCCAGTCCCGTTTCGCGCAACCCTCCCACCTGCTTTCCTTTGAGATTTCCTTGAAATTGACCCGCGTTGCCCCCGCGATACTTCCTGCGTATCTGCCTGCATTGTCACGCTTCAAATACCATATCTCCGGGATCAAAGTCCATGGTCCATAGCAAGGACACAGCCTGTTCCAGGCGTTATAAGAAGATGCCAACCTGTAGGCCAACCGCAAGGCCGCATAAACGGGATGGTCGATTGTGAAAGGAGAACGAATGCGAGAAATTCGACCCTGGATCGCAGGGATCTGTTGTCTGCTTGCCCTGACAACAGTCGATTGGGCGGAAACCAGGAAGGCTGGTTTATGGGAGATGACCACCACCATGACGTGGCAACATTCGCCCTTCGTTTCCGGCACGGTTGGAGGTCCATCCATGGGTGGCACACACACCACGCAGGCCTGCCTTACCCAGGAAATGATCGACAAATATGGCGCCCTGCTTCCCCAGTCGCGCGGTCAATGCATCATCGCCAACAAGGTAATGTTCCTGGGTGGCATGACAGCGGACTGGGTGTGTTCAGGGCGAATCAGCGGCAAAGGTGCACTCGAATCGACCTGGTCCGACCTACAGCATGCCAAGGGCAAGGTCCACTTTGTCGGGATGTTTCAGATGGAGGACGGAGCAAAACCGATCGAATGGACGACCGAATCCACTTCGGTCTTCAAGAGCGCGGACTGCGGCAGCGTGAAACCTATGCCCTTGCCGGAGAGCAGGCCTTGAAAAGCACTTTAATCCTATCGCAAATTTTCAAGAGCACGCGTATCCTTGCTTTGTGCTCTAACTGGAGGGCCGAGGCAGACAACAGCATGGTAGAGCGATTATCCAATGGATTCGCACCGAAAGCACTACTCTACAGTGGCGCTTTCCTCAAGAGACGTTGCACTGCACAGTTCTGGTGAGCACACATGCACTGGAGAACGCTCAGATCTAGATTTGGAAAGAATCGGAACAGGAGAGACGATGCGCAAGACAAAGGCTTGGCTCACAATGGGATGTTTCTTCTTCTCGACGGCAATCTTCGCCTCAGCACAATCAAGGAAAGCGGGTCTCTGGGAGGTCACTACAACCACAACGATCCAACAGTCGGGCAACCGCGTCGGCATGTTTGCTTCAACCAGTCCTGGCAGTTCGCCCACTGGCAACGCGCAAACGATTCCGGTCTGCCTCACAGAACCGTTGATCGACACATACGGCATCGCTCTTCCGCCTTCGCTCCGAGATTGCGAGATCTCCAACGTACAAAGGAAGCCCGACAGCATCACGGCCGATATGACCTGTAAGGGTAGATATAGCGGCAAGGGCTCCATTGAGTCCACTTGGTCCGATGACGAACATGGCACGGGCAAGGTCCATTTTATCGGCAAGATGAAAGAAGGATCCAACCTCCTTACGATGGGCTGGACGCAAAGCTCGACCGCGGTATTCAAGAGTCAGGATTGCGGCAGCATAAAGCCTCGCACCTTGCCGGCCAAATAGTCTCGAACGTATCGTTCAGTTTGAACCGGCCGTAACTCTTCAAGGCTTCCCATTCCTGCGATCTTCTATCTGGCCAGAGATGGGAAGCCAAGCAATCCGATTACATCCTCCTCCCTCCCCTTCTCCCCGTCCACATGAAATGAACACACAGATTGATCTAAGTTCAATTGGCCCAGAACCCTACCCCTTCGGCACTTGGATTGATATCGCAGCAAGTCTGTCGCTCTGCATCAATCGAGTTTCCTTGCAGCCGACCAATCTGCAGCCTTGCATGGCAGCGAGCTTTCTCCAAAGAAAAGCGGCCAGGAGCAGGAGGGCGAGCCCTCCAGTTCCCAGCCGCCTGTACCGCAAATCACAAACCTACTGCACGGTGACGGAGACGTTGGTCGATGTGGTGATCTTGGCGTTCGCCACGTCGGTACCCATTACGGTAAAGACGTAGGTCCCAGAAGTTGTGGCCGGAGTCGTCTTGCCTCCGCCGGATGACGATGCCGACTGGGATGAACCGCCGCAGCCGATCGTTCCGGCAAGGACGGCAATCAGCAAGAAGGCAAATATCGAAATCCAGCGACGGCGCCGGGGCACGCCAAACATCAGGACTGCAGCCAGCACCGCGCCTCCTCCGCCAAGTCCCCACAGGTTCCGCTCAAGCGGCTTTGCAAGAGCGGTTGTCGTGGCCGCAGAGGTTTGGACGGTGAAAACGGTGGTGCCGGTTCCTCCGGGCGTAAGCGTCACATTAGCTGGAACCACACTGCAGGTGGGCAGACTCAGCGCCCCTGCAGGAGAACTGGTTAGGGTGCACGTCATGCTTACCGTTCCGGAGTAGGTGCTGCCTGCCGAAAGAGTAAACGTCGAGGTTCCGCTGGATCCAGCCGTAATCGGCGACACGCCGGGAGCGGTCATCACAAATGGAGAAACCGTAACCGTGGTTGTTCCGCTCGCGATGGCATACGTCGGGTCGCCCGAGTAGGCCGCAGTCAGCGTATTGGCTCCGCTGACGAGTGTACCGGCGGGAATGGTGAAACTTGCAGAGCCCCCGGCAACGGCCTTTTGTGCGCTGAACGCGCCACTGGTAAGGGTGATCGTTCCGCTTGCCTGCCCACTGCCGCCCGTCACGGCAACGTTCACCGTAACGGTTTGCAGATCAGTAATGGCCGTCACCGAAGGAGTCGCTGTGACCGTCGCGAGCGCTGTCCCGATCGGAACAGAAACTGACACGATACTCGATTGCGTTGCGGTGGTGTAGTTGCTGGCGGCGGCCGTGTCCGGAGTGTACGCCGCGACAAGCGTGTCACTGCCCACCGGAAGCGCTCCGGCAGCCACACTGAAGGTCGTCAAACCGCCTGTCAGTGTCTGTTGTGCGGTGTAAGTGCCGCTGGACAGAGTTACGGTCCCAGTCGGCATCGCAGTTCCGCTTCCGCTGCCAACAGTGACTTTGACCGTCAAGGCCTGCGCCGTGGTGATGCTCGGCGCGGAAGGCGTCTCTGCCACAACAGGCGTGGCCTTGTTGACTGTCAGTGAAACGGTGGTGGTGACAGTCGTGTAGTCCACTGCGTCAGTCGGAGTGAAGGTCACAGAGAGGGTGTGCGCGCCCGCTCCCAGAACGGTGCCAAGTGCCGGCGAGTAAGCGAAGCTGCCTGCCACCCCGCCCGAAGTTGCATTGAGCTGTGTTGCGCTCAACGCCGTTCCGTAGGTAATCGCCGACGGAGCCACCCAGCTGACAGATGTGCTGGCCTGTGTCACCGTTAGCGTGCCGGGAACAAACGAGAACGTGTAGTTGGCCGCAGCCAGCGTTCCAACCGCCGCGGTGATGGGATACGTTCCAACCGCCGAGACCGTGGTCGCCGTGGTGGTCAAGCTCGCCGAGCCGCTCACCACGCTCTGCGTGTCGCCGTTCACGAATCCGCTGATCCCTGCCGTGAAGCTCGGATTTGCTGTGCCGTAGATCCGTGTCGCGTTCGCGGCTGTCACTATCAGCGCCGCCGGGTTCACCGTGATCTGGACCGTGCTCGTCGCGCCGCTGTAATCCACCGCATCGGTCGGAGTAAAGGTCACAGCAAGTGTGTGTGTACCGACTGCAAGCTTGGTGCCGAATACCGGCGAGTAAGCGAAGCTGCCTGCGACACCGCTCGAAGTTGCATTGAGTTGTGTTGCGCTCAACGCTGCTCCGTAGGTAATCGCCGACGGAGCCGCCCAACTGACAGATGTGCTGGCCTGTGTCACCGTTAGCGTGCCGGGAACAAACGAGAACGTGTAGTTGGCCGCCGTCAGTGTGCCAACCGCCGCGGTGATGGGATACGTTCCAACCGCCGAGACCGTGGTCGCCGTGGTGGTCAGGCTCGCCGAGCCACCCACCACGCTCTGCGTGTCACCGTTCACGAATCCGCTGATCCCTGCCGTGAAGCTCGGATTCACCGCGCCGTAGATCCGAGTGGCGTTGGCCGCCGTCACCGTCAGCACCGCCGGGTTCACTGTGATCTGGACCGTGCTCGTCGCGCTGGTGTAGTCCACCGCATCGGTCGGGGTGAAGGTCACCGAGAGTGTTTGCGTGCCTGCGCCGAGAACTGCGCCAATATCCGGCGTATAGGCAAAGGTACCCGCCACGGGCGTGCTTGCATTCAGTTGTGTCGCGCTCAGCGCTGTTCCGTAGGGGATCGCCGACGGTGCCGTCCAGGTAATCACCGGCACTGCTGGCAGATTGATGGTGTACGCGGCGGATGCCACGGCGCTTTCCGTATAGCCGGTCGCGACCGCGATCGCCTGGAGCGTTTCAGTCGCCGATACGGTCACACCTCCGCTGTAGACGCTGGATGCGGTGGTTGGCGCGCTTCCATCGGTCGTGTAGTAAATCACCGCGCCGGTCGTGCTGTCGGAAATGGTCACAGTCCGCGTCCCGACGTACGTGCCTGCCGCCAGGCTGAACACCGGCGTTGCTGCCGATCCGGGGAAGGTCACCTTCCTCACCCGCGAGTTGTTTGAATCTGCAATGTAGAGATTGCCCGCCGCATCCAAAGCAACTCCGGCCGGTCCGGCAAGCGCGGCAACCGTTGCCGAGCCGCCATCCCCCGTGAAGCCCCACAGTCCGGTGCCGGCCACGGTGGTAATTGTACCCGTCGTTGCAGAGACCTTGCGAACAGCTGCAGGCCAATTCGAGATGTACACATTGTTGGCAGCGTCCACCGCCAGGCTTGGCTCGGAAATTTCCGCGTCCGTTGCCAGGCCGCCGTCACCGCTGAAACCAGCATCCCCATTTCCAGCCACCGTGGTAATCACGCCGGTGGCTTTGGTCACTTCGCGAATACGGCCGCTCTCTTCCGCGATGAACATGTCGCCGCTGTTGTCGAATGCCAGCCCGATGGGCTGCTGAATGCCCGCGCTTAGGGCCGGCCCGCCGTCACCGCTATCGCTGAAGAAGCCGGTTCCCACGACGGTTGAAATCACACCGGTACTCGCCGTCACCATGCGGATCGCGCTATTGCCGCTATCCGCAATGTAGACATTGCCCGCGCTGTCCAGCGCCACGCCGGTCGGATCGTACATCTCCGCGGCGGTTGCTAGACCTCCGTCACCCGAGTTGCCGCCCACCCCGTCGCCCGCAAATGTGGTAATCACGCCGGTGCTTCCATTCACCGTGCGAATCACGTTGTTTGTGGCATCCGCGATGTAGAGATTACCTGCTCCATCCAACGCAAGCGCCGAGGGATAGTTTAGTTCTGCGCTGGTCGCTGGTCCTCCATCTCCGCTGTACCCGGCCGTTCCGTTCCCGGCAACCGGAGAAATCACACCAGTCGTCGCGGCCACCATCCAAACCACGTTGTTCCCGATATCGCTAAAATAGAGGTTGCCCGCGCCGTCCAGCACAACACCCTCGGGGAAGCCGACATTCGCACTGGTCGCCGCCACGCCGCCACCGCTCATTCCATACACGCCATTGCCGGCAACGGTGCTGATCACCGCGGTGGGCGGGAACGTGATCGTGTACGCCGAAGTGACGGGCGCACTCTGCTGGTACCCGGGCGCAATCGCAATCGCCTTGATCGTGACGGTTCCACTCACATTGATCACGCCGAAGTAGCCAGACGAGATTGCCGTCGGCTCCGCTCCATCCATGGTGATGTAGATGGATGCTCCAGGTGTCGCATCGCTAATGGTTACAGTTTGCGGGTTGGGATAGGTTCCCGCCGATACGCTGAAGACTGGTGCCGCCGTTTGTGCCGCAGGCGAAAGGCTGGCTGTCGTCACCTTGCGGATCCGCTCGCTATCTCCGTCGGCAAGGTACAAATTGCCTGCGCCATCCACCGAGATTCCCGTTGGAAAGCAAAGTCCCGCGCTGGTTGCGGGGCCGCCATCCCCGCTCAAGGGATTGCAGACGCTTCCGTTTCCGGCCACAGTAGTGATGAATTGACTGTTGGCCGTCACCTTACGGATGGCGCTGTTGTGAGAGTCGGCAATGAACAGATCGCCGGCCGCATCGAGCGTCACTGCTTGCGGTCCGTAGAGCGTGGCGCTGGTGGCCAGTCCGCCGTCTCCGCTGTAGCCACTGAGGCCCGTTGGATCGCCAGCAACGGTTGAGACCTGACCGTTGTTGGCGGTCACTTTGCGCACCACGTTATTATTCGTATCGGCGATATAGATATTTCCGGAGCTGTCGGCCGAAACGCCCTCTGGATTGTAGAATTCCGCAGCCGTCGCCAGCCCGCCATCGCCCGCGTACCCCGCGGTACCGGTACCGGCAACTGTGCTGATGAATTTCGTACCCACTGCGACTTCCCGAATCAGGTTGTTCCCTGAGTCGGCGATAAAGAGGTTCCCGGCGCCGTCAAGTGCGATTCCCTCAACGCGATTCAACTGTGCGTTGGTTGCCGCTGCGCCATCGCCGCTATACCCTTGCGTTCCATTGCCGGCATAGGTCGTAATGATGCCGGTGATGGCGTCGACCTTGCGCACAACAGAATTATAGGAATCGGCAATGTACAAGTTGCCTGTAGAATCAAGCGCCAGTGACGCCGGACAGCTCAGTTGAGCACTGGTTGCCGCCGCACCATCGCCGCTGTATCCGTAGAATCCATTCCCAGCGACCGTCGTAATGACGCCGGTCCCTGCCGCCACCTTGCGTACGCGGTTGTTATAGCTGTCGGCAATATACAGATTGCCACTCGCATCCAGGACAGTCGCCACCGGAAAGTTGAGGTCCGCTACAGTGGCAACGCCGCCGTCTCCGTCATATCCCGCATTGCCATTGCCGGCCACGGAGTAGATAAACGAAGTGGACGATGAACCGATGATGTATTGTGCGCTGGCTGCTCCGCTCATCGAATAGCCAGTTGCAATCGCGCTGGCCGCCAGTGTCTCCGACGAAGACACCGTGAGGGGGGCAGAATAGATCGCATCTACGGTCGTCGGCGGAGCGCCGTTGGTCGTGTAGTAGATCGTAGCGCCCGGTGTCAGATCCGTAATGTTCACCGTCTGCGTGCTCGGGTAGAACCCGGAGGCGAGCGAGATCGCCGGCACCGCGGCCGCGGGAAGATTGATCATGTATGAGGCAGACGCGACCGCGCTCGGCGCAAAGCCGTTCACAACCGCGACGGCTTCAATCGTCTCCGACACCGAGACTGCAATGGGCCCCGCATACAGGGTCGACGCAGCTGTGGGCGTGGTCCCGTCGGTGGTGTAGTAGATGGCCGCCCCTGCGGTGGAGTCCGTGATGCTGACCGATTGAATCGTGGTGTAACCCCCGGGCGGGAGCGCAATCACCGGCGTCGCCGCCGGCGCATAAAGCGGGGTGCCGATAGAGACACTGCCGCCGAAGCTGCTGTCTCCGGGATAGCTCGCAACCGCCGACTGCGGGCCCGCGCCGGAAATGGAGATGCCGCCAACCGTTGCGGCCGCCGTCTGCGACTCCGACAACAGCACAGTCGCGGTTCCGCCCCCAAGATCGGCCGAGACAATATCGGTATATCCGTCCCCGTTGAAATCGCCTAGCGCAATGGACCACGGGTTGGCGCCTGTCGCAGGAAGCGCAGTTGCTGGCGTGAATGTCCCGTCCCCATTGCCCATGAGAATGGTGACCGTGCTATCGACGAAATTAACCACGGCCAGATCGACGTTGCCGTCCTTGTCAAAGTCCGTCGCCGTCACAAAATAGGGCGCGCCGCCCGTAGAAGGACTCGCCGCCGCCGCGAAGGTTCCGTTGCCATTTCCCAGTAATACCGTGACCGTGTTGTCCGCACTGTTGGCCACCGCCAGATCCGCTTGCCCGTCGCCGTTGAAATCGCCCACAATCACCGATTCCGGAGAGTTGCCCGTCGCCGGGCTGGTGCCTGCCGTGAACGTGCCGTCCCCGTTGCCCAACAACACCGTCACTGTGTTATCGGAATCATTGGCCACAGCCAGGTCCGCTTTGCCGTCGCCGTTGAAATCGCCCACCGCAATCGCCACGGGCGTATTGCCTGTCGCTGGACTCACAGACTTCGCCGTAAACGTACCGTCCCCATTGCCCAGCAATACCGTCACCGTGTTATCGGAACGGTTTGCAACCGCAAGGTCCGCGATGCCGTCGCCGTTGAAATCGCCTACCGCGATCGATTGCGGGTTGCTGCCGGTTGAGGGACTCGCTGCAGGCGTGAATGTCCCATCGCCGTTGCCCAACAGTATGGTGAGCGTGCTGTCGGCGCTGTTTGCGACCGCCAGGTCCGTATTGCCGTCACCATTGAAATCGCCCACCACGATCGATTCAGGATCGACGCCAGTCGCTGGAGTTGAGGCAGCTGCGAATGTCCCATCGCCGTTGCCCAACAACACCGTCACCGTGTCATCGAGGAGGTTGGTCACAGCAAAGTCCTTCTTCCCGTCGCCATTGAAATCACCCACCGCGACAGAAGCAGGCTCGTTGCCGGTGAGCAGAGACTGCATATTGAGGAAGCTGAGCCCTGATGTGACGGATGAAAGCGATGCACTGCCCAAGACTGCGTTGCCATTGCTTGCATCGAGAAACGAGACAAGTCCCGTCGGAACCGCCAGGCCATTGCCTGCCACCGTTGCGGTCAGCGTGTAGCTGCCCGGGCTTCCACTCTGCGCAATCGCAGCCGAGGTCGGATACTTGCCCGTTACCGTCAACAGCGAATCGCTGGACGTGCTCTTTGTATAGGCGGGCGTTCCCAGAAAGACGGCTTTGTAGCTATGATTCCCCACTCCCGGAACCAGCTTCAACACCGCCGTCCCGGCGCTGGTCAACTGGGCCGTTCCGAGGACGTGAATGCCCGTGCAGTACGCAGCAGCCGCGTCGCAGAAGTTCACTTGCCCAGTGTTCACCGTCGTGCTGCCGGCATTCACCACGGCGGTCAGCGTCACCACGCTGCCTGCAGTCAACGATGTGACCGCACTTCCAGCCGAAGTCAGCGTCAGAGTGGTGGTAGTGGCGGTTCCAGAAGCCCAGATGCGCAGCGGGATTCCAGAGAGGAGAACTACCAAGGCAAAACCAGTCAACCAAGTCGAGCAGAACTTTCTAACGTTCACGGACTTTCTCCAATCTTGCATTCCATTGCAGGGAGGTTCTACAGCATTCACTGGCGACCGACAGGAATCCGGGCCTTCTGCGCAGAAGGATGATCGGAAGAGCGATCGCACCCCGGATCGACGCGGCCATGCTTGGCTATGACGCCAGAAGTTGGATTCAGCTTTTATCTGTGGTGTGCTGCCCGTTCCGCGAACAAACAAGGCATTGGTCTGTGCATTCGGCCCAATGAGCTAACTGCCTCACGGGCGATATACCTCCGCGTCGACGGCTCAAAATTCCGCACAGTGTCTGCAAAGCCGTCCCCCGCATTCTGCGGCACTGGAACGTGTCGCGCGGCTGCGGAGAGCCGCAACAGGAGATAGAGCGCCTTCCCATACAAGGCAGGAAAATATCTATCGCGTACTTTTGGTTTCGCACGATAGTCGGTGCCAGGGTTGCTCGTGCTTCCTGCCCGTTCACCAAACCTACTGGCCGCTCTGACCGCATCCACCAGAACCCGAATTGCATGGATCCCGGCAGTGATCGCATCGTGCAAGATCGTGATTGTTTCATGGTCCCTCGTTACACAAGTCGCGCGTGAACGCTACCGGAACAATACGAAATTGCCCACGAGGCATCCTTGAGGTAGATCAAGCAATTTTGATTTTTTCAGGAAGTACGGGCACGGCAGCGCAATGGTTCAGAACAGTTGCTCCGTCATCCATTGGCAAAGAGCAGGAGTGCCCTGCCACAGAATCGAAGCGCAATAGCACGAATGCTCATTTCGCGCCCGAACATCGTGGATCCATCGCGAACTCGAGAGGAAGTAGGCACAGCAATCCGCAGGAATAGCCTTTGAATCAACTGACTGAATGTGGATTGCTGCTGATCCCGTGGGCACCTTTATCTATGTAAATATTTGCTCTCGCGGAAGAACTCAAACCTGCACCTTTCGGTCGACAGAGCAATCATCAAGCCTGGAACGATCGTCTTTTCAGCGGAGCCCAGAAGAACTGCAATGCCAAGACGGGTCACTCTCCAGACACACAATCGCGCGCCTCATGGCTTCTTCTCTTCGCGTGTTCTCAGGCCTCCACCTGTTGACACTTACTGAACAACACGCGTTCCACACGCCTGGCAGAAAGCGGCGTCTCCGCTCATGGAAGCCCCGCATTCGTGGCAGAAACGCTCCGCCTTGCTGAGAGCAAACAGGAATTCTTCGGCCACCGCGATGGCCTCCTCGTCGAGCTTCGACTGCTTGACGAGTCCCCAAGTCTGCGTTACCAGCACCGGCCAGAAGGCTAGCATCGAAATCGCAGTGGAGATACCCTGCGACTCCAACAGGCCGATGCTCGCCTCCACCTGCGTGCTCGTGCCAATCGTCTCGATGCGAATGCGTAGCGCAACCTTCATGCCTACAATGGCACGGAAAGTGCCACCCTTGTGGATGCCAACCTCCCAGCACTGCGGGCCAGTCTGCTCTCCGTTGACCTCATAGTCGCGGTCGGCAAAGTGCGCCATCACCGCCTGCCCCACCGGGGTCAGATCAGGTAAGGTGGCATGAATGATCCGGGATGCTTTCAATAGGCCCATCGAAGGCCCCTCTCCTTCTGCGATGGATCAATCTGGTTGGCAAGGCGGCTTTCAAAAGCGTCGTCGCCTTTGCGTTCCTTGTCGAACCAGACAGTCACGTTGCTCCTGCGTAACGAGTCACCGAATTGGAATCAGATTCAGTGGCCTGCTCCTATCCATCTACTTTGTGTCTTCGCCCGCATAGCAGACAACAAGGCGCGTCTCTTCGTGCTCTGTCGCGCTGTTCACGCTAGCGTCCATCGCGGCAGTCGCTCCCTGTTGAATTCGCTCATTCCTTACCCCTGGCAATACTTCCATCCCTGCGTGTACGGATAGCCGCAGGCGGCGCAATGCGGCGTATGGCTTTCCTCTTCAAGCGCCGCGGTCAGCGTGGCAAACTGTTCCGTTGCGCTCCACTCCAGAATCTCGTGCGTGCGCACTGCCGTGAAGGGATGGTTCTGCTGCATCACGGCCATTCCTTGCAGCACCCGATCCCACAGCGATTCGTTCAGTTTCCAGTATTCGGCGCCCTGCTGCGCGTAAAGGGCCACATCAACATCCCTGGTGATGGAACGAGGTCCACCGGCCAGCCGGATCATGGTCTGCACAATGGAATCGGAATTGCCAGCAACCAGCGCAGCAGCACGGTCTGCGGAGAGTTCGCTGCGCCGGTCCCAGTAGAGCAGCGCCAGCTTTACCGGCGTCGCCGCCGCTGCCAGAGGCCCCCAAATCGACTCGCCGATGCTGGTCACCATGTCCGCCATCGTGTGATAGAGAACATGGCGGCAGAGAATATGACCGCATTCGTGGGCCAATACGGCATGAAGTTCGTCTTCCTCGACATACTCGACCAACCCCGAGGTCACAGTAATGGCCACTTTGCTATCGCCATACGTGTAGGCGTTGGGAGACGGATCCATCTCCAGGTAGAGCTGAGGTTCCACGATGCCGAGTTTCTTGCAGATGGGTGGAAGATGTTTGTATATCTTCGGAAGCTGGTTGGGACCGAGCCGGATCTTCTGCGCCAGGTTAACTCCCAGAAAATACTCTTCGGAGAATGTCTTCAGAAACGCTTTCAGGCAAGGCGTGAAGAGCGGAATCGCCTTCAGGGCCTCAAGCGCAGCCTTGTCTGCTGGATGGATAAACTCACTCGGCGCAATGCCCATGGATCTCCCTATTGAGTTACAACAGTGTAACGCTGTGCCTGCATATACCATGCTCGATACGAACGCACAAAACAAGGAGCGATGCGGCAGATTGAGGCACTGAAGCAAGCAGTTCTCTGTTCGGCTCGCAGTTAGGACCTACACTGCTCACTGATTTTGTATGGCAATGTTGGCGATGATTATATAGGACAAAATCGGAAGAGTCGAAAGTAACTAAAAATGTCTCACCGGCGCGATTTACATCACGCATTGTCAGTGGATAGACACCAATCAACCTCTCTCCCGCGGCGCACAACACCAGCAGAAATCAGCCTCGTGGTGCCATGGAAGTGAACAATGCACCTAGGAACTTGTTGAAATTCGCCTGATTGCGTCGTCTTTGCTGGCCAGTTTCGTTCTTTCCTGTTTGAAATCTGTTTGAAGTGCGGCTTTGTCCTGTGTTTATTGAGGTCTGCAGGCCTCAGGGAATCATCCCGGTGGCCTGCAACCGTAGCTCAGGCACACTGCTCCCGGAGCATTTCCGGTGGTTGAGCCATCAATCGCGGCATCCGGATCAGGT
>Ga0224529_1000138_pt1 | contig 56264 bp, 28 predicted proteins | sample CBST50metaG_FD_179893 | JGI IMG/M metagenome (GOLD analysis project Ga0224529, IMG submission 179893) | Peat soil microbial communities from Stordalen Mire, Sweden - C.B.S.T50 | ecosystem: Environmental > Terrestrial > Soil > Wetlands > Peat | place: Sweden: Norrbotten County, Stordalen Mire...
TCGTACTTGATCGACTTCCAGAACCGCTCGACGAAGACGTTATCGCACCAACGTCCCTTGCCATCCATGCTGATGGCGACGCCTTCTTTTTTTAGCCGCCCGGTGAAGGCTTCGCTGGTGAACTTCAACCCAGCGACGAAGACCTGTCGCCGGGGACCCTGTAACTGGCTGCCTTGATCGGTGTTGAATATCTCTGGTTTTCCAGGCTTGGATAGCGCTTCGTCCAAGGCCTCGATGCAGAAGGATGTGTCCATGGTGATCGACAGCTTCCAGGCCAGCACTTTGCGGCTGAATCAGTCGATCACCGCGACCAGATAGACGAAGCCATGCGCCATGGGGATATAACTGATGTCCGTGGACCAGACCTGATTGGGATGCGTGATCGCAACGCCACGCAACAGGTAGGGGTAAATTCTGTGTCCTGGCGCGGCTTTCGACGTGTTGGGCCTGCGATAGATGGCCTCGATGCACATTCGCCGCATCAGTGTTTTATGGTAGCCGCTGGCAGCGCGAAGTTGTTGGTCAGAAACACCATATTCTTGCCGGTTTCCGCATCGACGCAGGTAACTTTGCGCAGCGCATCGGGATAGACCGAAGCTGATTCCATCGACGCGAGAACGACGATCTGATCCGAACGCACGCCAGTGTATTTGTCCACGGGGTGCGAGTAGCGGCGGTGGAGAAGCACGTTGGACTTCGCACGCACGACGAAGAAGGCCGACTCCAACGTAAAGCGATAGAGCCGCTGGAAATCGATATAGCCACGATCCATCAAGTAGATCGCACCCGCCTCGGGCAGGATCAGATCGAGCACATTCACGTTATGCACTTTGCCATCGGTGATGTGAATAAAGGTCGGGATGTTACCACGCAGATCAAGCAGAGTGTGCATTTTGACCGCGCCTTTATGGCGGCGGAAACGCGCCCACGGAAACAGGCTCAGGCATAAGTCGATGGTCGAAGAATCAAGCGCGTAGAGGCTCTGATCGAGTTCGACGCCGAGTGGTTCATTCGCGTAGAGAGGCCGTGCAATAGTGATGAGCACTTGCGCGAAATCTGCGTAGATACGCCAGTCGTGCGTGTCGTTGGCGTCGGCCAGCGTTGATTTACGTACGCTGCCACGAAAGCCCATGTGGTACAGCTTTGAGCGCATGGCACCGAGGCAAGCCTGGATGTCGCGCAAACTCTCGCGATAGGTCAACTGGGCAAAGACCATGGCCAAATACTGGCCCCAGCAAGAGAAGCCACGCAGATTCGCATCACCACGATAGCGGGCTACGCACTTTTGAAATTCTTTGTGTGGCAGGAATTCGATCAATTGCGCGAAATGGTACGGCCAGCGCTCATGGACCATTGTTTCGCCACCACCGAGAGGCGGAACAACGAACTTGAAGTTCAAATCGTTCACATGGAGAATGGCTGCATCATGCTGATGTGTATGGCATTACGCGATTTTTCTGAAAAATAGCCGGACAGCCGTGATTTCTTGTCCTTTCGTCGATTGGTCAGATTGTTATTTCCCAAGCAGTTTTTCGAGCTCAGCTTCTTCCGTCGCCTGCTCCATGCGGACTTCGAAGAGTTGAGCCTCGGACTCTGCCAATTTGGCTTTGGTCTCAGAAAGCGTGGATGCATTCACCGTTTTTGCTTCCACCTGATCGGAAGAGAGACGCTGTGCTTCGGTACGCGCTGAGACGGCAGCCTGAGCAGCCTTCAAAGCTGTTTCGCTGCGGCGCAACCTGCGCAGTTTTTTATCAATCTCGATTTGCACGCGATCCTGCGTCTGCCGCAGGTTTTCCTGCGCCTGCTCCAGTTGCGACTTGCGTTCTTTGATCTGTCCGGTACGTTTGCCGAATTCAGAGAGCGTCCACTGAAGCCGCACGCCAATCGTCGCCGAGTTTTCCGGCAACAGCGGTACGCCGTTCTGGTAGACATGCTCGGCAAACAGACTGACGTCTGGAACAAATTCGAGACGGGCAGCGCGCACTCCGGCGCTGGCCTTTGCAATCATGCTTTGTGCTGAGGCAATCTCTGGATTGTTTGTTATTGCACGATAAGTCAAATCGGTCTTGTCGGAAACAACATATACCGGTGCTTCGGCAGGCGGCAGCAATGCAAAATCGCTTTTAGTCGGCAAACCCACTAAATCCGCTAGATCTGCTTTTAGATCCTCCTCGGTGTCTTCCAAACTGCCAAGGCTATTTTGCGCTTCGGCAATTTCCGCTGTGCCCTCCTGTACCTGGACATCGAGCGCTGCACCTGCAGCAACGGCATCGCGGGCCTCAGCCAGTTTTTCTTCTCCGGCATGAATGCGCAAGGTGGCAGCTTTCCTACGCTGTTCGAGGGCCAGCAGGTTGTAATAAAGTTTTTTGACATTGAGTTCAACTTCGTTTTCGGCTCGCTCGGCATCAGCACGCGCTTGTGCTATCTCCGCATGAGCGACTTCGACTCCTGCATGAATTTTGAATAACTGCGAAAGTGGTTGCGCAGCCGTGGTTGTACTAATGAAGAGATTCTGTTTGCCAAGTTCGATGGCGACATCCTTGTTGGGGATCTGCTGATTTTGCGCTGAGGTTCCAAGCGCTCCTTGCGGAATCGTCAGGCTCTGCCTCTCGTCCATATGCAACGCATTGCTCTCGTTCGTAACGCGCGGAAAATAATCGGCTCTCGCCTGCGTAAGCCTCGCTTGCGCTTCGGTTACTTTCAGGAGCGCCATGCGTACGGTCCTGTTCTGTTGCTGTGCCATGCGAATCGCTTCTTCCAGCGTAATCGTGCGTGTCTGAGCTGAAGACAGGATAGGCATTGCTGCGAGCAAGGCTGCGGCTACAACCGTTCCTGCAATGCTCATTGCCCGTTTTGTCTTGAAGCCATGCACCGTGACAAAGAGCACCGGAATCACGATCAGGGTAAAGAACATGGAAACGAGCAAGCCGAAAGCGATCACGCTGGCTAGCGGAGACCAGAGGCTCGATCCGGAAAGAATCATGGGAACCACTCCTACAGCTGCAGCCATTGTCGTTAGAAAGATCGGCCGCAACCGCCGTTCGCCGGCTTCCATTGCAGCTTGCACCAGCGGTGTACCTGCTTTGGTGCGCTCGTAGATGGCATCAATCAGGATAATGGAGTTGCGCACCACGAGTCCGCCCAGGCTGATAATGCCGACAAAGGCTGTGAAGCCAAAGGGATTTCGCGTGACAAACAATCCGAATGCCGCTCCTGGAAGAGCCAACGGAAAGGCTGTCATCACAATGAGCGGATCGATGAAGGTACGAAATTGCAGTAGAAGCACAATGAAGATCAGAATCAGGCTGACGATCAGTGCCCAGTACATGTCGCCTGAGGTCTCGTTCTGACTCTCTTCTTCGCCGCCGTACTCAATGTGGTATCCATCGGGGAGACTTATCTGCGCAATCTGCTTGCGGGCGCTGGCCAGAACCTGGCTCGGCAGATATCCGTCTTCTGCAAAACAGCGTACAGTGATCGTCGGTACACCGTTGCGATGAACAATGCGCGCAGGCTGTAATTCCGGCGTCAACGTGGCAATCGAGCGCAGCGGCAGACTGGCGCCAGTCGAAGGCGATTGCACGTAAAGATCGGCAAGATTCTGCACATTTGCGCGCTCGTTTTCCTGGAGACGCAGCGCAATATCGATCTGCCGATCGCCTTCCCAGAAATCCGCGACAGGAGCACCATCGAGGCCTATTGCCATTTGTTGAGCAACATTCGCATTCGTAAAGCCCAGACGGTTGGCAATCGCGTCGTTCAGGTGCACACCTGTTTGCAATTGAGCTTCGTGCCAATCGGTGTGAATATAGCTGCCCCCCGGAGTGTGACGCAGAATATCCTCCACTTGAGATGCAGAGGCATTGAGTACGGAGCTGCTTTCACCAGAGATGCGCACCTCGACGGGTGCTTCCATGTCGTCGCCCTGTTGAAGTTCCTTCACAAAGATTCTGGCTTCGGGAACAAGTGCAGGCAGTTGCTTGCGCAGCTTTTCGACGATTTTTGGCGTTTGAGATACGCTACTCGTGTTGACCAGAATTTGCGCGTAATTTTCCGCTGGTGGTTGTGGACTAATGTCGTAATAGAATCGCGGCGCGCCCGAGCCGATAAAGCTCGAGTAGTTCTTGATCGTAGATTCTGACTGAATCGCCTGCTCGACGCGGCGAACAGCCGCATCCGTGGCTTCGATGCTTGAACCTTCCGGCATCCAGATGTCCATGACAAACTGATCGCGCTCGGCTAAAGGAAAGAATTGCTGCTTGACCAGTTGTAGGACTCCGAGTCCGGTGAGAAAAACCGCGCCGCCGAAAATCAGCACCATGCGGCGATTCGCCATCGACCAGCCGATGGCGCGGTTGTAAACACGCTGCATGGAGTCAACCATGTCGAATTTCTTTGAGACAGAATTTGTTTGTCCTGTGTGGAGTCCCTGGAGAATGAAGAAGCGTGCAGTGAGTGGTGTCAAAATCATGGCCACGAAGAAAGAGGTGGCAAGTGCAATCGAAACGGCAATTGGCAGGGCGTGGATAAACTCGCCGGTGGACCCCTTAATCAATAGCAAGGGAGCGAAGGAAGAAATGATGGTTATTGTTGCTGTAAAGACCGGGACAGCCATTTCCGAGGCGCAGCGTCCTGCCGCCTCATCACGCGGAACGTTATGGTCAAGCAGTTCAACATAGTTGTCCGCGATTACAATCGCATCGTCGACAACCATTCCCAGCACCACGATCAGCGCGGCAATCGAGACCTGTTGTAATTCGACGCCAATCATGTCGAGCAGGCCGAAGGTGATCGACACCGTGACAGGAATTGCCACCGTTGCCACCAGCGCTACGCGCATGGGAAGCAAGAGCATCGTCACCAGAATCACGGCAAGAATCGCAATGCCAAATTCGCGGAAGAAGTCGCCGATGCGTTCCGAGACTACCCGCGGCTGATTGGCTATCAGATCAAGTTGCACGTCAGTTGGTAATGTGCGCCGTACATGCTCTATGGTCTTTTCCAGATCGTGTCCGAAGGAAACGATGTTATTGCCTTCATGTACTTGTACGGCAAGCAGAATCGTTTTCTCGCCGTTGATGCGCACGTATTGTGAAGGATCTTCGTAAACGCGATTGATTGTGGCCAGATCCTTCAGGTAGACCGGAACTCCCGTTTGCGTTATATCCACCATCAGATTGCGGATGTCGTCTTCAGAGTGGAACCGGCCTCGCGCATCCACATTGGCTTTATCCATGCCGGCGGGAATTCGTCCTGCGTATGCAGCTTCGCTATGGCCTTCGAGTGCCTGGATGACATGCTGCGGATTGACGCCGAATTGCGAAATCTTCTGTTGTGACTCATCGATATTGATTCGCTCGTTTTGTTCGCCAATGCGCTCGATCTTTGAAACCGCAGGCATCGCGCGCAGAGCTGTTTCAATGCGCTCGGCATCGCTCTTGAGCTCGCTATAGCTGTAATTGTTGGCGTGCACACCAATCAGCACCGCCACAGTGTCGCCGAAATCCGAATCGACAAACGGCCCTTGCACGCCTTCTGGCAGTTCGGTTTTCAGTTGCGTCATCTCCAGACGCAACTTGGACCAGAAGACATCGGCATTCTGCACAGACTCGTTCAGCTCAACATTCACAATGACCACGCCGCTGCGCGTTGTCGAAAAGGTCTTCGCGCGCCGTACTTCGGCAAAGCGGAAAAGACGCTCCTCGATCTTGTGCGTTACCTGTGCTTCAACTTCTTCGCTGGTAGCGCCCGGATCGATTGCCGTAACCAGACCGGAGCGGATGGTGATTTTTGGATCTTCGCGTCTGGGCATGGTGAAAAGAGCAAACAGACCGGCAATTACCATCATGCCCGTCAACACCAGCATGACCTGTGGATAGCGCAGAGAAAGACGAATCGGATTCATCGTGCGCCTCCGGTCAGCATAGCGGGAGCGCCTTCAAAGAGATTCTGTTGCCCGGCAATGACGACCTTGTCCTGTGCCGTGAGCCCACTCTTGACGACGACGTCGTTTCCCAGGAAGCTGTCCGTTTCAACACGGCGGGCAATGACAAGACGGCGCGATGCGTCGTAGATGTAGACAATGGAAACGCCGTGTGCATCGCGCACTACAGCATTACCGGGGATCGTGAGCACCGGAACCTTAGCCTTCCCGTAGATGCGTGCTTCGCTTATCATGCCATCCCGCAGAACGTGTTCGGCATTGGCAACGGCAATCTTTCCCGCATAGGTGCGCGAGAGCGGATCGGCTGTCATGCCCAGTGCGTCGATGCGCCCTTCGAAGTTGCGCCCGGCAAGGGACGGAATCGTTACGCTCGCATTCGAGCCAACGTGTATTTTGCCAATTTCGCCTTCAGGAATCGCTACACGCACCTTGGCTACATCCAGATCGAGAACAGAGAAGACAGGCGTTCCGGCGGCGACAAAATCGCCGGCATTCACATGCTTCATGCCGATAAACCCCGCGATGGGAGCTACAAGACGGCACTTGGCCAGATGCGTCTTCGCATCCACCATCTGTGCCTGTGCCGTGCGCGTTTGCCCTGAAGCGGCCTGTTTGTCTTCAGTACGCGAGCCTTTTTGCGCCATTTCGTAGTTCTGTTTGGCTGAGAGATACGCTGCCTCGAATTTGTGAAAATCATTTGCGTCGAGACTTTTCCGCCCATAGAGAAACTTCATGCGACGGTACTCGTCTTCTGCCCGCTCGAAGGCGATGCGCGTCTGCTCCAGCTCTTCGGGGCGCAAACCGTTCTGCGCCTTTCGTTCGCTTGCCTGAGCGGTTGTATATGTACCCACCGCCGCTTCGTAGCCATGTAGATAGTCGGTCGGATCGATCTCCGCCAGCACCTGACCTTTTGCGACATGCTGGCCTTCATCGACAAATACCCGCCGGACTCGGCCACTGACCTCGAAGGCGGTCATAGCTGTGGCATTGGCCTCCACGCTGCCGCTCGCTGCAAAGGAATCCAACTGCTGAACTTGATTGGGTACGCGCACGACAACAGGAACCGGCTGGTTGGCGGCGACTTCAGGTGTTGTGTGACAGGCAGATAGAAAGAGCGTAGGAGAAAAGCTCCAGAAGCACAGCAACAGCTTGCACAGGATGCTGCCAATCCCAGGAGAGTAGAGGCATTCGGAGCGAGGTCGAAGACTGTTCATGTAAAAGACAATACCACATTCAAATACGTGATAGTATCTAAAATCATCACGGCATCTTGGTCTTACGCAAAACATTCCAGCGATAGACAATGGCAAGTTGTTCAGAAAACGGAGGATAGCTCAACATGAAGATTGTTACCAAAGATTTTGCACTTTACTCTCGATGTGGATTGAACACGCTACCGAAACAGCTTTCCATGTTTTTTGCTTTCATGTATCTCCTTTGCGTGGTGCTCAAAGCTCAAACGCAGGAGGTTCCTTCCTGGGCTTCAACATCACCTGTCGCAACCATTTCGCAAATCTCTTCCACACTTCCCGATGCGCCCCAGCCCGTGGCTCTGTCCTCTGCGCATGTGCAACTTCCGGTTTTCGCCATGAGCCCTCATCAGAAATTCCGTTATGCTTCGGAAAATGCTTTTGGCGTTTCCTCGGCGATCTTTGCGGCTGCAGGTGCGGGAGTCAACCAAGCGCAGGATCTATATCCTGAGTTCCATCAAGGCGCAGAGGGATACGGCAGGTATTTCTGGCATTCCTACGCGGATCAGGCAGTCGACTCTTACTTTGTCAACTTCATTTTGGCCGGGGCTTTGCATACCGATCCCCGTTACCATCCGCTGCGTTCGGGTAGTGCATGGGCGAGGTTGAAATATACCGGTGTAAGCGTGGTGCTTACACACACGGATTCAGGAAAGTTGACCTTCAACGCGCCGCAGGTGCTTGGCTCGGGAATGGCGGCAAGCGCTTCTTCGCTTTACTATCCAGAGCGGGACCGCACGGCGTCGCTCGTTACACAACGCTGGGCAAGCAATCTGGCGGGCGATGTATTGTTGATGGGGCTCAAAGAATTTACGCCTGAATTTGTCGGCATTGGAAAGCATGTATGCTCGATGATTTCCTTTGGTGCGTTGCTCTGCAAGGATAACCAGCCGACCGATCGTTGATGCGCTGTTTGCAAAGAGCGTTCCGCTTTTACGGAAGAAATTGGCTATTCCGTTGTATTATAAAAGGTTATGGCCATAAGAAAGAGACTAACCCGAGTAGAAAGCCAGGCGCAGACGCAGCAACGGTTGCTTGATGCAGCCGCAGCCATTGTCGCGCATCGCGGTTTTGCAGGCGCGTCCATTGAGGATATTGCGGAAACTGCCGGATATTCGCGCGGCGCCTTTCACGCAAACTTCAAGAGCAAGGATGAGCTTTTTTTGGCTCTTATCGAGCGGCATGTAAAGACCATGCTTTCGCAAATTCATAAAATGATGGATGCTCCTCTGACTCCGGAGGAGATGCAGAAGAGCCTGCGTACGGCCTGTGCCTGCTACACAGGATCGGACAAGGAAACTTATTTGCTGCTAACGGAAGCGCAGCTCTATGCGGTGCGCAATCCGCGTTTTGGCAAGAAGTTAAGCGCCTCTTTTGGCGCGATATATGATGATCTGCTCGCGCCTATTGAACACTTTCAGAAGCAGACCGGGTATAACGATACTTCAGCCAGGCAGCTTGTGCTGATTGGATTCGCGTTGAGTCATGGATTGATTCTCCATAACCTGATGGATCCTGTGCGGTATCCGGCAGAGACCGTTACCGACAGCATTGAATTTGTCTTTGACCGCATTTTTCCGCAAACCAAATAGGCACGTAGCCTGCACATATTGATCCAGCCCAGATAAGCCATAATCGGGCGGCGCGGCAGTACAGGTCAAATACAGAAAATTGACACCTGAACGGAATTGTAGTGTGTGGTCCAGAATTTTGCGCCTTATTTGCTCATTAAAGACGCTGCTGTCCGGTTAAAAGTCGAACAGAATCAGTTGGTTGGGATCGGCAGTTATTGAGCTTGTGTAGTCTTTCTGCTGAAGTGCCTGTGAAATGGGCATTCTCTCGAACAGAGTTACCGATAGGACTTGCAACAAAGTGTAGAGAGAGCCGGGCAGTTCGAGCTTTTTCTTGACGATGGCCACCAGCAGGTTGACCGAGACGGCAATCCAGATCTGGGTTTTGACGGCGTTCTCGCTGGTCCCGAAAAAGACCTTGATGCGCAGGTGATGCTTGATCCATTTGAAGCACAGTTCCACCTGCCACCTACTCTCATAACGAGCGCAAATGGTGGCGGCGGGAAGAGTGAACTGATTGGTGAAGAAGACCAGATCCTTGTCTGTCACCGGGTCATGAAAGCGGATGCGGCGCAGGTGGCTGGGGTAGTCCTTGCGACTGTGATATCCGTTGAGGGCGATGGACTGGTCGGCCAGGATGCCGGTCTGCTTGTCCACTTGCTCGGAGTAGATTCGACTGGCATCGAGGTTGCGTTTTGCGCGCGTGACAAAGAATGCTCCAGACAGATGGATACGGTAGAGGCGGGCGTAGTCGAGATAACCGCGATCCATGACGTAGTAATCGCCTGCTCGCGGGATGATCTCATCGAGGATGTTGACATCGTGCACATCGCCAGTGGTGACGCGGATAAACGTTGGTATGTTGCCGCGCAGATCGAGCAACGTATGCATTTTAACGGTGGATTTGGTGGAGCGGAAATGCGTCCACGGAAACAAGCTCATGCAGAGGTCGATGGTGGTCGAGTCCAGCGCATACGCGGCGGCATCGAGGTCTATGCCGAAATCTTCCGTGGCGTAGAGTTGGCGCGCCTGCCGCATCAATCGTTGCGCCAACTCGGCATAGATGCGCCAGTCGCGGCTCTCGTTGGCTTCAGCCAATGTCGAACGGCGAACTGGCGCACGAAAACCCATGGCATAAAGCTTGGCAGGCTGGGCGCTTAGCAGGCGTCAATGTCGCGCAGGCTCTCGCGGTAACTCAACTGTGCAAAGGCCATGGCGCGGAACTGCTCGGCACAAGTAAGACTGCGCACCCGGCGATCACCACCATAACAAGCCACACTGCGAGCAAACGAAGTCCAGGGAAGAAAGTCCATCAACTGCGCGAACAGCAATTTGCCAGCGTTCACCGCTGCCTCCAGAAAATAACTCTGGAATTAGCATCGCGGCAATTTCAAATCGACACCACAAAAAAACGCCCGCAACTCTCTACATATCATGTGGTTGCAGACAGCAAGTTAGTCGTTAGCCGGACAGTAGTGTGATCCTTTAAGGTTTGCCGCCTACAGGTTCTCTGTTACAGTTCACTCGCACTGAGTAAAACTTGCGAAGCTATAGCGTGACCGCAACCAAGGATAAATTCTTGATTGCGGCCATACGACCATTCGTTGCTACGGAAGCATGAGCTTCTGATGGAGCGGCAGATCCTGCGAGGAACCGCCAACCATCACGTTATAGCTGCCCGGAACAAGCTTCCATCCGTCGGAGGCTTCGTCAAAGATAGTCAGCCGGTCGTGGTCCACAGGAATGGATACCTGCTTCGATTCACCGGCAGCAAGTTCGACGCGCGCCCAACCGATCAGCCGCTTGGGCGGCTCGCCAGCTGCATCAGGCAGCGATGCATAGACCTGGGCGATTTCTGTTCCGGCTTGCCTGCCGGTGTTAGTAACCGTGAATGAAACGGTCACGGTGTCTCCGTTAGTTACGCTCAAACCAGAGTAAGCGTAACTCGTGTAAGAGAGCCCATAACCGAAGGGAAATAATACGGGCTTGTTCTCCGCGTCGTACCACGCATAACCGACCTTCAGCTTTTCATCGTAGTAAGTCTGAAACGGCGGCAACCCCTTGGACAGTAGACTCATGAAATTGGATATGTCTCCGCCCATGGCTGCGAAGTTAGGTTCGGAGGAGGGCGGAGGCGTCACTAGCTTGGGATGGGGAAGATCGGCATCACTCTTGGGAAAAGTTATGGCAAGTTTGCCAGTAAAGTTTACTTGTCCGGTGAGCAGGTTGGCCAGCGCTTCGGAACCGCGAATGCCCGGATACCACGCCTCGATGACACCCGCAACCTTGTCAATCCAAGGCATCGTGGCCGGGCTGCCAGTTTCAAGCACCACGATAGTCTTGGGGTTGGCGGCGACGACGGCTTCGATCAGTTTGTTCTGCTCCGGCGCTAGGTCGAGTGTCTTCAGATCCATGTTCTCAGACTCCGACTGATAAGCAAAGACGATGGCAACGTCGGCTTGTTTGGCGGCAGCGGCAGCGGCATCAAGGTCGTCGCCCGAGGTAAATGAGAGCTTGGCGCTGGGCAATTTGGCAGTGAGGGCGCGAAAAGGTGAACTAGGCATCCAGGTTTGAGTCATAAATGCCATCATGGGATTGCCGCCGGACGGCGGAGCCACCGGAGAGCCGCCGGGAGGGTCAACCTGCGCCGACCCACCGCCGCTCACGACGCCCACGTCTGCATGTCCTCCGATCAAAGCTACGCTGTGGAGCGATTGCAAAGGCAGCACATGGTGATCGTTCTTCAACAGAACAATGCTTTTTTCGGCGATGCTCTGCGCCAGCGCGTAACCCCTCTCCACGTCCGGCACCTGTTTTACAACGGGATGGTCGAACAAGCCGGTGGCAAAGATGGTGCGCAGAATGCGATGCACGTGATCGTTGATCTCGTCCTGCGAGACTTCTCCGCTCTCGACTGCTTTCTTGAGCGTGTCGCCGTAGAAGTTTTTGTCCGGCTGCTCTTGGTCGAGTCCCGCGTGTGAGGCTTTGACGGCTGAATGCGTGCCACCCCAGTCGGAGAGAACAAAGCCTTGGAAATGGAAGGCTTTCTTCAATACATCGGTAAGCAGGTATCTGTTTTCGCAGGCAAAGTCGCCGTTAACACGATTGTAAGAGCACATAACGCCACCGGCATCCGAGATTCCAAGAGCTATCTCAAATGCCCGTAGATCGGTCTCCCGCAACGAACGCTTGTCGATGTTGGCGTTGACGGAGTTGCGGCCACTTTCCTGGTCGTTGACGGCATAGTGTTTCAGATCGCCGATGATGTGCTCGGACTGCACGCCTTTGGCGAAATTTCCGGCTAGAGTTCCAGCCAGCAGCGGGTCCTCTCCCTGGTACTCAAAGGTTCGGCCATTGCGCGGCTCGCGCGCCAGGTTGACTCCGCCGCCGAGTGACATACTGTAGCCCTGCGCGCGCAGTTCGCGGCCAATCAGAGCCCCGTAATCAAAGGCAGCCTGTGGATCCCATGACGAGGCAGCAGCCAAATTGTTGGGCAGCGCCGTCGAGTAGCGTCCGGCAGCCGCGCCACGGGTGACGCCATAGGCCGAGTCGGCCATCTGAATGGCGGGAATGCCCAGACGTGGAATAGCGTTTGAATAGCCTGCGCCTCCGTTGGATTCGGAGGGACCGCTCGAGAAGAAAGGCATACCCTGTCCGTGTAGCAGTGAGATTTTCTCGTCAAGAGTAAGTTCTTTGATCGCCAAGTCAGCCCTGACATCGGACGACAGAGTGGCATCCGACCAAGGATAGTGCTTGGGCTGGGGCGTTCCTGGAAACTGGGCGACCGCGAATTGGGCCGTTACTGTGGCGGTTAGTAAAGCCAATCCGCACACAGCGCGGTTAAGGCAAGTTGATAAGATCATGACGGACGTCTACCTTTCTTGTTGAATTCCGTTTTCCGATTGGCCGCATGGAAGCGAGCTGTCCCACCCTTTCGTCGGAGAAAAGGCGAAAGGGTGGGTACGGAGCTGGTACAAGAACAAACGGTAAAAGACTATTACTGATTTGTTCTCGTCGCAGTAAAGGTACCGGATATACTCATAGGATCGATATTCACGCTTCCACTGAGCACGCCGTCATCCGACAAGGTTCCCGTATAGGTGTCGGTAAGCTCTGCACCGTTGAATTCCCCCCCGTGCTTAAACACGATCTTGCCCCCATCAATCGTTCCCGTAACATCATAGGCTTTGTCCTCGCCTTTACAGGACCCGGTCAGATAGTTATCCTGCACATTCAGATTGCAGATCTCCTTGAGCGGATGCCCCATAATATCGCCGAAAATTGACCAAACGCCGGTAGTGATTTTCGCGGAGACGCCAGTCGATGCTTTTGGAGTTGCAGCAGAAGATGCGGGGACGACTGCGGGGTTGTCGGCCAACTCGGCGATCAGGTCCAGGCGAGCCTTCAGTGGATCAGATTTTGCGACAGGGCCTTCGAGCGTAAAGTCCATTAGGATATCGGACTTTGCATCGTAAGACGGCCACTGTTGCAAGCCCGGCCCGGAAGGATTGCCGTTCTTGACAAAGTTGACCCAGTAAACGAGCATTTTTTTCGCCGCCGATTCATCCTCAGGCGTAAGTTTCTCCTTATACGCAGCCTTTACTGTGTCGAAGACATACGGTATCTCGGTCGCATGGGGAGCACCCAGTACTTTGCCCCGCAGGGATTCCGCTATATAAGAGAAGCGGTATTCAAAAGCCGGCAGCCCCTGAGATGACACTGTTTGTGCAACGAATCGAGTAGGTTCGATCATCATTTGGTCGGCGCCGATACGCATACCCACCAGCAACACGTTATCCGAATGTTCCGGGTTGTAGATAGCCTTGGCCTTTTCGGCATTCGCACCAAATTGAGCGAAGAGTCCATCGACCGTGCTGGCGCGCGGAAACCCAATATCGGCACTGTTGGAGCCGATCATTACTGGAACCCTGGCCCACCGGCCAGCCAGCAGCGCGGATTGCGGACTCTCACGGACAATCATTCCGTCAAGCATAGGCCCTGTATAGGTTGCGGCAGCTTTCCCCATACTTGCCATGTTCAACCCGGCAACCACTTTGTCTGCGGGAAGCTTGCGCAACTCAGCCAGTCCGGCAGCACCGGTATCGGTAATACCAGCGCTTTCCGCGAATTTGACGCCGATTGCTTCGGCCGAAGGCGTTCCTTCTGGCGAGGTCTTGCTGAGGTAACGCTGTCCCATCAGCAGATCGCGTCCTCCGCCGGACTGCACAATCGCTCGCTTGAATAGTCCTTTCGAAAGAGGGGAAGTTAGAAGAGTAAGCACTGATCCCCCACCAGCCGATTCTCCTTCAATGGTCACATTGCCGGGATCTCCTCCAAAAGCGGAGATATTCCGTTGCACCCACTTCAGAGCGGCGATCTGGTCCATGTATCCGTAGTTTCCGTGCGGTTCGTCAGGATGTTCATGCGTAAGAGCCGGAAAGCCAAAGAAACCGAATCTTCCGATTCTATAGTTGAAACTTACAAAAATCACACCGTGCTCGGCGAAATGCGTTCCATCGTAAACGGCCGGGGAGCTTCCTCCGTTCACAAATCCTCCACCGTAAATCCAAACAACCACGGGCAACTTCGTCGCGCTGTGTTTGGCTGGCGCCCACACATTCGCGTATAGGCAATCCTCGCTGAGCCCTCCCGCCCCAACTGGAGCGGCATCGGACGGAAATGGAACCTGCATGCAATCCAGAGCAAAGTCGGTCGCGGCTCTTATGCCTACCCACGGTGTGACTGGTTGCGGTGAGCGCCAGCGCAAAAGACCCACCGGAGGCGCGGCAAAGGGCACGCCCTTAAACGAAACGACGCCGTTCTGGACCGCTCCTTTCAGTTGCCCTGATTCTGTAATGGCCTGATCGCTCGCGGCAATCGCCGCGATAGGCGCCGAAAGCAAGAGGGCGGCGCAGGTTGAGATTCCGAACCTGACGACTGCTTTGAGAAACGTCATAGAACTCCTATCAAAAGTGATTTCGCTGCAATTCGCGGTATTCTCCACGTATGCGGCACTATTGCGAAGCGCCAATTTCGAAGGCCGTGCGCGCCTCTGTTAGAAAAGCCCGGCTTCTCGGTTAAAAGCGCGCGTGTTCTTGATCCCAGTCATTGACCGTATGGGACCAGCGGCAATTCCGCAAGGTATATTACGGTAGATTGCGCTTTCCAAAGGCCTACACCTGTTGTAAATGCGCGATTAAAGGAGTTAAAGGCTGGTGACAGAGGCAAGCATTCCGTGCGTGGCCGAGAGTAATATACCCCGTAATAAGCAGGATGGATCGCTAAGTCCGCATCACCAAGTGCACACGGCAATGACTGCTGGTGGGCCTGACTTTCCATCGATCACCTGAGTCTCAATAACCGCTTCCACATTCCGCATGTTGGCAGGCATCTTCGAGGTAAGCTGGGACAAAAATTTAGGATTGCTGACAAGCTCTCCGCCGCTCATCGTCCCGTTGGTGCCCGCGCCCGCGACTACGACTACAGTCTGCCCCGTGGTGGAATCGAAGAACCTGCCAACGATTGCGTAGTCTTTTTTAAGCGAGGTATCGGGAGCTGAAAAATCCACCTGCCAGTCATGCGCGCCTGGATTTTGCCTATCCTCAATGCGAAGTATGCCAACAGCATTTGATGCGAAGTGGAATCGAAGCCGATCTGTGATTCGAAACGTCCAAGGGTTGTCCCCTGCTCCAAACAGCACCACCGGACCTCGCTGCATTTCGGCAAAAGAGGCCGAATTGGCGCCTCGGATATCGTACGCTCGCCCTTTTCCGGCAAGTAGATTGGTCACTCGAGTGATTGCAAGCAAATCGCCCATTGCCACGCGGTCGCGGTATGCGGTCTTGAAGCCAAGCGTAGCAGTCGGCCCCTCTTGCTTCGAGGCATTATTGGGGGCGTCTGTAAAGTAATCCGGCTGCCCGACGCAGATCAGAATTGGCGCAGCGGGCTTCAATAATGGTCCCCAAAACCGCTCAACCGGCGTCTGGACTAGCCAGAGACGGATAGAAGCCAAGACTCCCAAAACAAAGAGTGCGGATATCCCCCCATAAGCTATACGTCTGCGGTTGTTGGATACCTGGTGGACAGCGGAAGGCATCAGCACCGGGGCGGGAAGACCCCTTGACGGTTGTCTGCGAAATTCGGGTAGATAAGAACCGGAAGGGATATTGATGCTCAGCTCTGTCTCATGGTTCGGATCGCGATAGTATTGCGCCAGCCGCTTCCGGATTTCGCCGGCTGTGATGCGCACGACAGGATCAAGATTTGTATCGTAATCGAGCGGCCGGTGGAAGACTTCAATGCCAATCGTCCTTTCTTTTATGTCTTCCTCTCGACCGTCCAGAGTCTTGGTGACAATGTATTGCAGCATTGCCGGATAATGCTTGCTTTTTCTGAAATACGGACTGACAAGAATTCGACTGACCTGTTCTCGAATTTCGTCTGGATCAATATCATTCTCAAACGCTACCTGCGACATCGTGGCGTGCATATCGAATCCTCTCCAAGGCTGCCCATGCGCTCCAAGCTTTTCGTTTCGCAATCGAACACGCCACCTCATGCCCTTGTGAAGCACACGAAGCCAGCAACTCGTTGATACTTAATTCCATCATAAGGTAGAGACCTGCTGCTGCTTCAAAATGATGGAGCCACGCTTGAATCTCGCGATGAATTGATTCAGCTCCACTCATTCGTGGTGGCCATATACATCAACATCCTCCAGTCTACGTCAAAGCAAATCGGCGTCACCGAATTTAATTGAGTCAATCAATCCGATCCCGATTGAGATACTAGGGACGGCTGTAATATTCGGTCCAATAGAATAGCAAGACCATTATAATCGTAATCCAGATGAATCGAAGGACGGTATATCGCCCTCCCAAGTAAAACATTCTAAAGTTATTTACACACACGAGTCTACAAGCAGGTTAGCCGCCATTATGCCCCACTTTACGTCTTATTCCCCAGCAATATACCGTAGCCAACTTGCATATGTTCTGTGCTGCCTCGCAGGTTCACGCAAGATTTGATGGCATGGAAAAATCATCCTCAAATTCAGCAGTACGGATTTCAAACATCAACACGATGCTCCCAGGAACTGCTTCCTTTCCCAATCGGTCAAGGGTGGAAGGCGCCAGGGAGCCTCGTGGAGGCAATATGGTTCGACGCATTGTTCAAATCACGTTTGTGGTGATTTCGCTACTGATTGTGCATTCCGCAATCTGGGCACAATCGACGGGCCCCATCGAAGAAACGGTTAATGACTCGACCGGAGCCCTGGTCCCTCATGCCAAAAGTAACGGCCATCAATCAGGCCACGCAAGAAAGTAGAGACATAACTAAACATCCCGTTCTGTATCCGCTTATCTCCGCGAATATCTGTTAGACGAGTCAGCCTAGTCATAGGGCGAAAAGACAGCGGACTTTTTCAACAAGCTCTTAGAATGGCGAGCCATTATTGCTAATGGGAGAAGCGAAGTAACGCATCCAAAAGTCGATCTTCTCCTTGTTGGCCAGGGGCATGGGGCCAATGTGACTACCAATCTCCATGGTTTGCGTCACATTCGGATCGACCTTAGGCCACGGTGTTAAGCCAGCTCCATCAGGGTGACCCTGCGTGGCGAAGTTCACCAGGTAGGATGAAGCGTCCTTTGCCAGCGTGAAGTCGACTTGCTCCCAGGGGCGATCCAGCATCTTTAGATTCAGAAAGAAATATGGAATCTCACCGGTATGGAAGGCGCCGAACTCAGGATGCTGTGGCCAGGGAATGGCATGGTCGAAGAAGTAGGTATAAACAGGCTGTTTGTGGCTCTTAACGCGCGTACTGGCCCACAGGAACATCGAGACTCGGCTGCGCTCTTGATTGCTCTGTGCCGTGACGGACTTGATATCCTCTATCTTGGTTACAGGATAGAGCTTCTCGAATTCAGCGGCCATTTCGCCGTATTGCTTCTCGATCATCCCATGATATGCCGCAAGGGTACTTGGTCCCCCAAAAGCAAACATCGAGGAATCGCCGGCCTGATACCCGGTGATGACCGTGACATCGTTATCGGTGCCCTTTTCGCTCATTGCGTTGGGGGTATCGGGCAGTACCCAGCCATCAACGATGGGGGAGAAAAACATTCCTCGAGTCATGGGACTTTGCATGATGGCTTCGGCCGACATTGAGCGCAGTTCCTTGATAGTTGTGGCTTTGCGTGATTCGGCAAACTTGACGCCGACGCTTTCTGCATCACTAAGTTTCATCAATGGCAGACCACTGAATCCCAGGCCACTATCGGCTTGGCCGCGCTGAAAAATACCGGCAGTGAGCGGCGAAGCCACAAGAGTCGCCACGCTGAAGGCGCCTGCGGATTGGCCCCAGATGGTGACGTTGTGGGGATTGCCGCCGAAGTTCGCAATATTCTCATTGACCCATTTGAGAGCCGCAATCTGATCCATAAGGCCGTAGTTTCCGGAAGAATGGTGATCCGACTCAGCAGTCAATTCGGGATGCGCCAGGAAGCCAAAGACGCCCAAGCGGTAGTTGATCGTGACTACGACGAGACCTTTGGCCGCCAGATTCGTACCGTCATATAGAGCAACATCCCCGGAGCCTGAATTGTATCCGCCTCCGTGAATATAAACGACTACCGGCAGGTCCATTTTTGGGCCCGCTTTTGGGCTCCAGATGTTAAGAAATAGGCAATCCTCGCTCACCTTTCCATGCGTGAGGAATTCTTCTGTCCATGGCGCATGCATGGGCAACATGCTTTCCGTGATGGTCTGCATACAACTGGAGCCAAACGTGTCGGCCTTGCGCACGCCCTGCCAGGGTGCGGGCGGCAGCGGGGCGCGCCAGCGTAGGTCGCCCACAGGAGGCGCCGCAAACGGAATGCCCTTGAAAACGGTGACTGTAGAATTGGGATATTTCACACCTGCAACCTTGCCCTGCGCGGTTTGAACGACTTGGGCGGTTATTGACTGAAATGTAAGTGTGGAAACGATTAAAGCGAATGCAAGCTTGCATCCAAATCTCATGGATTTTCTCCGAAAACTTGATAGTCCGGGAGTTAAGGCTCCCGACCGGAAAGAATAATGCGATCTCACGCCGATAAGCTGTATCCGCCAGCTCAACGCCATGCTTCCGCTAGGACAAGAAGGATTGCAGCACCGCGACAGTTGTCGCGTTTAGATTGATCAACCATGTAGAGCGAAGGCAAAGGCGTTTCCCCTTCTGTCATACAGTTGAATCAGGCAGCTTCAGCACAAATAGAATCTGCCTCTGGTTAAAGTGGCCCCGGGGGGGGATAAGGGGAGCGGCTTTGACAAGGCAAAGCCGCTCCTTTTCTGTTCCCACACTTCCTTAGAAAGTCAGCTTGAGAGCAAATTGAATCTGCCGCGGATAGCTGCCAGTCCGGAGACTTGACAGAGTACCTACGGCCGCATCACTAATTGAGGTGTCCGGCTGACCATAGCTGGGAGTGTTGGTTAGATTGAATGCTTCGGCACGGAACTGAAGTGAGGAACGCTCAATCTGCCAACTCTTGAAAAGCGAGAGATCAAAGCGCCGGTAGTGAGGCCCGTAAAGCTGGTTCCGGCGCTCCACCCATGGACCGATTGTTCCTGACGCTCCTGTAGTGCCATCCAGAACGCCAACTGTTCCTAGTTGCTGCGGCACGAAAACTGCCGGGTTGAACCAGCAATTCCGCGTATGGACCTTGGAACCGTTGCTGCACGAACCAGTGTTCGGGTTTCCGATTTCATTGGGCCTATCTGTCGAATGATTTAAATTGGTCCGTCCCGAACTATTGACGACGGTCAACGGAGTGCCCGTCTGCCAGAAGTAGATAGCATTTCCCTGCCAGCCTTTCGCAACAGAGCCCATGAGTCCGTGAGCCTCTTTGGCGAACGGCAAAACATAGTTGATCTGCAAGGAGACGCGCTGACGGACATCCAAGTCGCTGTTTCCGTAATCCATTTTGTGGAAGAGCGCTGGGACAACTCCCATCGCGTCTTGCCCTTCATTGGAGTAGGCAAGCACGTCGCTCAGGTTGCGCGCATACGTATAGTTTGCGTTGATCGTCAGGCCGTGCGAGGTGCGTCTTTCGGCGATGGCCTGAAGCGAGTGGTAGTTAGAGCTGCCCTGAGCTTTGGCCACACCGATTCCGGTCACGTTCGGCAGTTTGCTATAGAAAGGCCTCATCTGGAGGTAGTTTGGACTATCCGTCAGCGGAATGGCATCGATTTGGAGATTGTTGTAAAGCCGCTGTCCCAATTCGCCGACGTAGCCAATAGTAAACACGTTAGCGCCTACCTGCTGCTGTACGTTCAACGCCATTTGCTCGACATACTCGTTCTTGTAATCGCGATCCATTGCACTCAGGCTCGCGCTCAGGTCGGTCGTCGAGTCTGCCTTAATTGTGGGGAACGGCGTATCGAGAGCTACCGTGAGCGCATTAGGGGCGTATTGTGCCGTCTCCGGTGCATTGTTAGTGACGAAGGTGATCTGGCCCAGCGGTTGGTACGACATTCCGAACCCGCCGCGAACAACGGTTTTGGGGGTAACAGAAATTTCGAAGCCGATACGGGGCGCGAAGTTACTGTAGTCCGTATTAACATTGGCGGTACGGGAAGCGCCGTTTTGACCCGCGATGACCATCTTAAGCGTGTTTGTATCGAAAAGCGAAAGATGGTTAGAGGTCTCGGTCACAGGCGGGAAAATGTCGTAGCGTGCGCCCAGGTTGAGCGTTAGCCATTTGTTGACATGCCAGTCATCCTGCGCGAACTCGCTGATCTGCGTTCGCCTGTAGTTTGGCACGTTGTATTGGTTGGACCTCGATACCGAAATTGGCATACCGGACAGGAGGGTGGCAAGAGTGTTGTTTCCTACTAGCGGAATAAAGATATCGAGGCCCAGGCCATAGGCATTCTGCTGGCTCCGGCCGCCGCGGCGGACATAGTCCACTCCCACTTTGAATGAGTGTGCACCCCGAATGTAGGAAATTGTCCCATTGTATTCCAGGTTATTGGAGGTATCCACGACGGGAAGATAGGCACTGTCTCCCAACCCTGCATAACCGGTCAATAACAACGGAGTAAGGCCAGTCAATTTGCTGTTGACGTTTACGCCTTGCAACCCAAAGGCTTGGCTGACGTTCTTGCCGACGTTCTGAGAAGTCGACTCGTTGTAAACGCGGATATAACCGGCACGAAAATCGCCGATCAGGTTTGAAGCAAACATGTGGGTGTAGCCAATAACGGCATTGTGTGCGATGTTGCTTGCAGGACCATAATATCCAAATGCATTGCCGCCTGGATTCACATCGGTCAAGCCTGCAATACTGGCAACTGTTGGGAGGATCGAACCGTTGTATGAGCTGACGTTGTTGTAGGTCTCGCGCATAAAGAGATGATCGTTGTTTTTGAAGGAATGATCACCGCGAATATCGAAATCATTGCCGCTCTGGGTGTTGTTAGGACTCGATATGAAGTTGTTATAGTACACAGGGGCAGCGAGGGTTGGCACAGGATACAGCTTGAAGTAGTTCAGACCAACCGGATCGAGCGTGGTAAGCTTCACACTGCCGATATCTGTGAAGTCACCTGGATGTTGTTCCTCGTATAAAGTAGGAACGGTCGTTTCGCTTGGCATACCCTGCACGACACGGATTGCCTCGTAGTCTCCAAAAAAGAAGGTCTGCGACATGTGCGGAATTGGGCCGCCAATGCTGCCGCCAAACTGGTTTTGCCGGTACTCCGGCTTCCTGATCAGCCGATCGGACGCATTCCCATCCTTTACGAATGGATCCCAGGTATCCAACTTGTCATTGCGGAAATATTCGTACAAGCTGCCATGAAACTGCGTTGTACCGGACTTGGTAATGATGCTAATTGCCGCGCCGCCCGTGTGCCCGATCTCGGCAGGAAAGAGGCTGGTGATGACGCGCATTTCAGCGATGCCCTCAATAGATGGCCGTGCGCCAAGAACGCCAATGAGCGAATCGTTGTTGTCGATACCGTCAAGCAACTGTTCGTTGGCAAGGTCCGACTGCCCGTTCGCCGAGATCGAGCTCGATTGTCGGCGGTCGTCGGGTTTTTGACCACTTCCGAGGGAGCCTTGTGGCCCCTCATTCGCGCCAGGCGCCATTTGCGCCAGTTGCACGAAGTTTCTTCCGTTCAAGGGAAGATCCTGTACGGCCTCGTTGGTCACCACCGCACCAACCGTTGCGGAATCTGTCTGCAGTGCCGGTTCGACAGTGGTCACCTCAACCGTCTCCTCGACCTTGCCAACCTCCAGATGAGCATTGATGCGGGCGCGATCGCCTCCTGACAGCGTAAAGCCTGCGACCGTATACTGCTTAAATCCTGGAGCGCTTACCGAGAGCGTATAGTGCCCTGGAGGCAGCAGCGAAAATGTGTAGTTGCCGCTCTCATCCGATACTGCCGTACGGACCTCTTTGGTATCGAGGCTCTGCAGCTTCACTGTGCTCTTTGGCAGCATTGCGCCAACCTGGTCTTGAACAGTCCCCAGAATGTCACCTGTGCTAACCTGCGCCGATGCGCTGTACGAGAAGATTACAACCAGAATTGCGATGATGCTTGCAATCCACATCCTTTGCCGCTTTGGCACCTTGCTTTCGGTGCTTGTTGCGTATCTGCTTTGTTGAAACATACAGCCTCCTTAACAACTTGTGTACGCCTGTCGAGGTCTGTTGAGATTAGCTCAATTGGCCTCATCAGGCATTCTCGTTACCGTTCCAAATAGCAAACGGCCTCTTCCTTGGGCATTGCTGTCGAGGTTGGCCTAGAATTTGCCTACCAGGCACACCGAGAGCCTTCGTCCGCAAGCATTTGAATCAAAGCTGCCCTAAGCGGGCAAGGTTCGGTACGGGGGTAAATTATTCTATCAACAAGGTTTGCCTAGTCAACCATGAACGCAACCCGTGATCGTCCAAGGGATTATGCTCGAAAATCGAGCCGGGTGCAAACGGGAGAAATGAGGGGGTATAATACGGTCAACAAACGTTCTTGATACGGCGTATGCTAATCAACAGTCTGCTTTTCCCGGATTCGAATTGCAGACTTCAGGAAGGTCTTTATGACTACCTCAAGTGTTCCTGCTCGACCTGAGCAACAGCTCACGGAAGCACAGAGGACAGCGCTCACTCGCCAGCTTGAGTTCGTCCTTAATAGCCGATGGTTTCGGACCAGTCGGCGCTGCTCCACGTTGCTGCGTCATACCGTTGAAGCAGTGATCGAGGGGCAAGGCGACCAGCTTCGGGAACACCAGATTGGCATCAAAGCGTTTCATCGCCAAACGGGCTACGACAGTGACGCCGACCCCGTCGTGCGCATTGCAGCCGGCGATGTGCGCAAGCGACTATCGCAGTACTATGGCGATCCCGAAAACGCTGCACAGATCCAAATCGAGATCCCCATCGGTTCCTATGTGCCGATCTTTCATTTTCCCAGCCAGAAAAAGATGGCTGCGCCACTGCCGGAAACGAAGTCTTCCGTTGTGTCTGACGGAGTAGGAACTAATGTCGTGGATGCGCCATCAGATGGCAACAGTGAACTCTCGCCTGTCCAAGCTCTTCAGCCGCCACATTCGCATCAATGGCGCTATTTTGCAATCGCAGTTTGTGCCCTTCTGCTGATCGGGCTGAGCCTGTATCTGTCTCGGGCCGTTGTTCGGCACGAGGACCGAGCAAGAGAATTCTGGAAGCCATTTCGAGATCCTTCCGGATCAACCCTGATCTGCATGAGTGACATGGCCAGTTTCAAAAGGGAGTTTCCATGGTTTTCTCTTGCGGAGGGCAATTTGGATGGTTCGGCTGGCGCCTATATCCGTACCCAGGACAAGATATTTCTTTCTGAAGCCATCAACTCAACCAAGTTGGCCGTTAAGATCAGTACAAAGGGAAGCGCATATCGCCTAGCGTCATCCAATACGACAAACTTGACCGATCTTCGCCAAGGACCGGTCATTCTCTTGGGGTCCTTTGGCAACGACTGGACAATGCGCGTTCTGGAATCACTGCGGTTCGGAATTGAGATGCGGGTTAACGTTGGCGGGGTAATCACGGATAAACAGAATCCAGGACAAACAAAATGGGTAGTATCATATGCCACACCTTTTGAGAAGTTCTCAGTAGAATATGGCGTTGTTGCGCGGTTGAGAAGTTCGATCACCGAGAAGCCGATGATGGTAATAGCCGGCCTATCGGAACCGGGAACGACAGCTGCCGAGGAAGTGGTAACCAATCCACAATATCTGGAAGTGTTTCTGAAATCTGCGCCTACGGGTTGGGAAAACAAAAACATGGAAGCAGTGATAGAGACTCAGGTCATCGACGGCAAGACCGGTCCTCCAAAGGTCGTGGCTACGTATATCTGGTAGCTACAGCGCGTAGCAGAAATATTAATCGCCTCTTCAGCAGAATCGGTGGGTGCGAACTGGGAGATGGCAGACGAAAGTTTGTCGATTTGTACCGCCAATGTCCATTTTATCAGTCACTTGCATACCATTTTAATATATTCAGAATCAAGCGGCGCGGCACCAACGTCCGGTTACCAGTTCCTCTACAGGCCTTCCAGCGCTAGCCGTCACCCCCTGCGCGAAGGAGCAAGATTTCATAGAAGAAAAGCCAGAGCGAAATCCAGGGCACGATGGTGTTTGCAATGTACAGTTCCGGCTACGCGGTCACGAGCCATTCCAGCCAGGGGTAGATTGACGAGCGCGTTCTCATCAACGTGGATACCGAACTAGGCGCGCGGGATATGCACAACAATCGCATGGCCTATGTGTCCGTTTCTCGTGGCGCGCACGATGCGCAGATCTTCACCAACGACCGCGAGAAGCTGCCCGCCGCGCTCGGGCATGATGTTTCCCACAAGAGCGCCCATGTGCCCGAGCACAAACCGGAGCAATCCATCATGCCACAATAGGAAATCGGGCCACGGCATGAGCAGGGACCAGGCCTTGGATTTACCACCTGTCCAGGATATATGCGGAGCAGCCCGAGCGGACCGTGTGTCAGGGCTGCCGGAGACACCGCCCCAACGGCAGCGGCCCTGACATATGGACAGGCTGGAGAATCGTTACCATCTCTCATCTGCCGGAAGCGTCCTCGTAAAAGAACGCTTCCGCAGAATTGCTTTGCTATCAGAGCGACGGATAAAAACATTACGTTAAATACCTTGTAACCAGATTATGAGCCCGGTGCCGACCAACCTGCCGGGCTTCGCTCAAATACCCGGGTTTGAAAGGCAACCTCCTCTTCGCAAGGAAAGATTAAAACACCATAAACACGCTGCCGAGGAAATTTAGTGCTGAGCCCTCGCCTATGAAGTACGTTTTCGAAGGACGATCCACATAGGAGAAGCCACCCGAAGCAAAGACGCCGCGCTTTAAGTGCGCAATGTAGGAGGTGGTAAAGGTGTTTGTGCGTGGTCAGCAACCTGCTGAAGCTCTTCCACGCCGGATGGACTCCGCAAATGGCATAAAAGCGCCAAGAAGACATCTCTCCGGGTCCAAAACTCGGCTTCGATGCGTGGAATCGTAAAGGCCGCATCCTAGGGCCGAACAACCTCTATGCCGAGTTGCGAAGACGCCTGATTTTGCCGAACTCCGAGAACCGCTATGACCAACACACTCCTAGCGGAAGCGCACGACCAATCCGGCGCCTATACGCATGTTTTCCTGCACGTTCGAGGCGCCGTTGGGCAGGCCAGTGTGCAGCCAGTCCACTTCGAAAACGCGCGCCGCCAAGCGCTTGTTAAGATTGCAATCAGCGCCGCCGCCCAGCTTGACGGTCGCGCCCTTGGCCGTCTCGCTCGCCACGCCCGCAGTGGGGAAAACGCCGTCGAATCCGTTGGTCACGCCACCCAAGGCGTGCCCGAAGAACTGCCAGCGGCTGCCCCGGGGCGAAACCGCCAGGCGAGGGCCGAAGGTCGCGGTAATGAGATTAAGATCGACCCCAGTGGAGTTGATGTTGCCGGCGTGTTCGCCTGAGACGTCGGCAACCGCGCTAAGCCCGCGGTACAAGCGCCCGGCTATCTGTACGCTGCCGCCTTGCAGCCAGAAAGAATGGCCCGAGATAGGATTGGCTTGCATGGCGTCATAGGTGACCGCCACGCTGACCGGATACTGAAGTTGCATGGGGTGTTTCTGCGCTGAGGCCGGCGCGGCAATCGAAGCCAAGGCTATCGCGCCAGCGAAAAGCTGTAGTCTCCATTTTGCAGTCATTTGTTTATCTCCTATTACTCAATGTCGAGCGTCACGTTGACCTGATGCGAATAGCTGGGGCTCGATGCAGTCACCGTGACGGAGTACGTCTGATTGTTTTTGAGGAAGAACCCACTGCCACTGCCGCCGCAGCCGCCCAGCAACGAAGCCGCAGCCGCTCCACCGCCCAGCATTAGCAACAGGCATCCCAGCCGGACCAGCCCTTGCGCGCGCCGCCGCAGCCGGTAGAGAGCGAACAGCGTGGGCAGCAGAAGAGCTAGCGCCAACGGCGCCTGGCTCTTCGAGGTTGGCGCGAGGCCGGACGAAGTCACCGCCGCAGTATGGATCGTGAGCGTCACCTGCTGCGCTCCGCTGCCCGCCGCGATGGTGGACGGCGAGAAGGCGTACGTGGTCCCCGCTGGCAAGCCGGTCAGCGAGAAGCTCACCGGCTCATAGAAGATTCCAGCGACGGGGGTGACTTGGAAGACGTAGGTTGTGCTTGAGCCGGAAATCACCCTCTGCGAGGGACTGCTCACCAGGGCGACGGTGAAATTGCTCGCCACCACGGCCACGGTCGAAGCCGTCGAGTTGCTGGAGGCGAAGTTCGTGTCGCCGCTGTAGTTGGCCGTCAGCGAGAAAGTACCGATGGCGCTCAACGCCGTGGTGGTCAAAGTCGCCGTTCCGTTCGTGACGGCAGCTTGGCCGAGTTGCGTGTTTCCCGCGCTGAATGTCACGGTTCCCGAGGGCGAGCCGCTAAACTGCGGCGTCACCTGTGCGGTCAATTGCAGGCTGCCACCCGGCGTGATCGAGACCAGGTTTGTGCTCAGCTTCGTGGTGGTTGAGGCCTGCGTCACGGTCAGCGTTCCATTCGTAACCGATTGCGAGTAATCCGAGAGGTTATTGCCCGAGGCCGAGGGAACAATCGTATAGAGACCGACCGGCGAGAGCGCCACCGCCACCGTCGAGAAGCTTTCGGTGAAGCTGTCGGAGCCATGCTGGCCCATAATCGAGCCAGCAAACGTGGGATTCGCCGCGCCGTAAACCCTCGTTGCATTGTTGGCGATGAGGGTCAAAACCGCTTGGGCGATCTTGTCGCTAACCGTACCGCTGGCGCTGGCATAGTTGGGATCGCTAAAGCTCCAGGCGTCAGTCGCGTAGGTCCCGGCAGCGGTGTGCGTCGTTCCGGTCAGCGTCAAATCGGAAGAAGAGAGCGTGGCGCCACCAACCCTCGTAGCCGTCCCCGTAGCCGTATGCGCGGAGCCGTCATAGGTCACGCTGTACGGCGTCACGTTGATCGTGGCCGTGGCTGGCGTAATCTTGTCGCTGACCGTACCGCTGGCGCTGGCATAGTTAGGATCGCTAAAGCTCCAGGCGTCAGTCGTGTAGGTCCCAGCGGTGGTGTGCGTCGTCCCGGTCAGCGTCAGATCCGAAGAAGAGAGCGTGGCGCCGCCAATGCCCGTCGCCGTCCCCGTAGCCGTATGTGCGGAGCCGTCGTAGGTCACGCTGTAGGGCGTCATGTTGATCGTGGCTGTGGCTGGCGAAACTGTGATTGTTGCGCTGTTTGAACTGCTCAGGAATTCACTGGTTTCCTGGAAACTGGCCAGAATAGTGTGCTGTCCGGCCGAAAGCGCGGGGAGAGAAAGCGTCGCGGTTCCACCCGTGAAAGTCGCGCTGCCAAGTGAGGTTCCGTTCTCGGTAAAGATCACGGTTCCCGCCGGCGTGTTGTAGACAGAGGAAACAATCGCCTTCAGCACCGTATCGCCATAGACCGCTGACTCGGCGGAGAGCGTAGTTGTGGTCGCAATCTGGCCGGCATTCACGGTGTCAGAAGCGCTGTCGTTCGATGTGTTGATTTCTCCACCGCCCGCCACGACGGCGGCGGTGGTCAGGCTGCCCGTAACGCCGGAGTTTACCTTGGCCATGACGGCGATTATGGGATAGGAAGATTCCACGGCCAACGTATCGCTACGGGTGCAGGTCAGGGGCGAAGCCGAGATAGAACTGCAGCTCCAGCCTGTGCCGCCGATGCTACCTGCCGTTACTCCCAACGGCAGGGTGACGCTTACCGTAACCGCGCTGTTTGTGGCGGCGTCGCCGGAGTTGGTGGAGGTCACGTCAAACTCGCCGTCCGCCGAGGACTGACCCGGGACAAACTGGCCGCTGTTCGTCATGCCGATCGTGAGATCGGGGAAGGCGCCGCCCAGCAGGATCTGAATGTTGCTGTCGCCGTTGTTGGCCACGACCATGTCGGCATAGCCGTCGCCATTGAACTCGCCCAGCGCCACACTTGTGGGGTTAGAGCCAACGCTATATGTGTCGGTCAAGGTGAAGGAGCCCGTTCCGTCGCCATCGAGCACGCTGACCTTTCCGGTATCGTAGTTCGTGACCACAACATCAGGAAGACCGTCGCCGTTCACGTCGCCTATGGCAATTCCGTGCGGCTGAGAGCCGGCGGAGTACGTCGTCGCATTATTGAAGGTTCCGTCGCCGTTTCCGAGATAGACCGAAATCGTTCCGGCAGTAGGATTCGTTACCACCAGATCTGTATTTCCATCCGACCTCAGATCCGCGGCGGCTATCCCCAAAGGCGCCACGGAGAGAGACAGCGTCTCCTTCACCACAAACGTTCCGTCGCCCTGCCCCAGCAGAATGGTCACGGTAGATGCGTCGTGGTTGGTTACGGCCAGATCGGGATAATCGTCACCATTGAAATTGCCGACGGCGATGGCCTGCGGATTAGCGCCAACCGTGTAGTCCGTGGTGGTGGAGGAGAAGGTATTCAGTCCCGTCCCAAGGCGCACGCTGATCGTACCCGCGCTCGGATTGACGGTGATCAAATCGGGCAGGCCATCGTGATTCACATCCGCCAGCGCCGCCAGGTTTCTGTATCCCGACAGCCACTTTCCGCCGTTGGCAAAATTCGCCGAGCCCTCGCCCACCGCCAGAGTCACCGTTCCGGTGGCGGGATCGACGACGCCGATATCCGCAACGCCATCCTGGTTGAAGTCGCCCACCAGAACTCCTGTGGGATTGCTTCCGATGCTATAAACTTCCTTACTGATAAACTTGCTGCCCGTGTTGGCCGTAACCGTATGCGTTAAAGCGGAAGACATGACCGCCGTGCAGTTCACGCCTCCGAAGTATTGTGCATAAAGCGACCGGCTGCCGGGCCATTCCGCTACATACGAAAAGGTCGCCTGACTGGAAGAGACCGCAGCCGTTCCGAGCACGGTCACGCCGTCATAGAAGGTGACATACCCAGAGCACAGGCTGGAGGAAAGCTTGGCGGTCAGGTTCGCCACCGAACCCAACACCGCGCTGGACGAATCCGCCGTCAAGCTCAGCATCGGCGCAAGCTGGTTTACGGTCAGCGTAGCCGTCACTGTTGCTCCGCTCGCGTAGTCCGTGGTGTCAGTGGGCGTGAAGGTCGCCGTCACCGTGTATGAACCCGCGCCCAGCACGTTGCCTGCGTTCAGGGTCGTCGATCCTGCCGTGTAGACAAACGTTCCGGCAATCGGATTGCCGGCGCCATCGGTCGCCGTGGCATTCAATTGGCTGGTACTTAATGCCGCGCCGTATGCAAAGCTGGACGGCGTCCAGACGATCCCCGGCGTCGCCAGCGTAATCTTGTCGCTGACCGTACCGCTAGAGGCCGCATAGTTGCCGCTGGGATCAGTGAAACTCCAGGCGTCGGTCGCGTAACTTCCTGCTGCAGTGTGTGTCGTGCCAGCCAGCGTCAGGCCGGAGGCTAGGTTGATGTTACCCACGCCGGTCGCTGTGGCCGTAGCCGTGTGCGCCGAACCGTCATAGGTCACGCTGTAAGGCGTGACGGTGATTAAAGCCGTGGCCTGGCCGATCTTGTCGTTGACCGTGCCGCTGGCGTTTGCATAGTTGCCACTAGGATCAGTGAAGCTCCAGGCGTCGGTCGCGTAGGTTCCTGCGGCCGTGTGCGTTGTGCCGCTCAGCGTGAAGCCGGTTGAAGGTATAGTTACGCCGCCCACGCCCGTCGCCGTAACTGTGGCCGTGTGCGCCGAGCCGTCGTAGGTCACGCTGTACGGCGTCACGTTGATCGTGGCCGTAGCCTGCGCGATTTTGTCGTTGACCGTGCCGCTGGCGTTTGCATAGTTACCACTGGGATCAGTGAAGCTCCAGGCGTCGTTCGCGTAACTTCCTGCTGCGGTGTGTGTCGTGCCGCTCAGCGTGAAGCCGGTTGAAGGTATAGTTACGCCGCCCACGCCCGTCGCCGTAACTGTGGCCGTGTGCGCCGAACCGTCGTAGGTCACGCTGTAAGGCGTCACGACAATCGTGGCTGTGGCTTGGCCGACCGTAAGCGATTGCGTGTTGTTGCTGCTGGCGGTGAACGGTCCGGCCGGGTTGTAGACCGCCTGGATGGTGTAGGCGCCTGCGGCCGTTCCGGCGGGCAGCGCATAGCTTACACTGGCTGCGCCACTGGAGACCGTCCTACTGGTTGTGGCCGCGCCGACTGGCGTTGAACCGTTGAGAACGGTGAAGGTCACTGTGCCCTGGTCCACGGCGCCGGCGGCTGTTACCGTCGCCTTGAGTGTGACATTCTGCGCGGCGGGGTTGTAGGTCACGCTGGCCGGCGAAGCAGAAATGGTCGTCGTTTTAGACGTAATATTGACCGCACTGCTGGTGGCTTGAATCGCCGGCGTATTGGACGGAACCGCCGGGTTAAGAATCAGCGTGGCCGTCAGCGTGTTATTGACAGGAGCCGCCGAATAGAGGCCCGAGTACAAGGCGACGCCCGACGTGGCGACGCCAATGGCGTCGTTGGTCGAAGCCGCGGCCAGCGCCGTCGTCGAGCCCGCCGTCCAGGCGATGGGAATCGCGATGCTGTCCGCGCCGTCGGCGAAGGGCGCGCCGCTCTCGGCAAGCGTAACTTGCGCGCCGAAGCTGGTATTGACATAGGCGCTGGATGGCGGCTCGCTGGTGAAGCTCAGCGCGTAGTTGGTTTGCACCGCGCCCGCATCCACGCAGGCCGTGGAGGCGTAGCCGGGGTAAGTCGTGTTGGTGCGCGCAAAACCGCGCTGATCGGTGGTCAGGCCGGCCGCCGTCGCATTGGCCGCGGTTCCCGCGCAGATGGCCGCCGAGCCGGGCAGCGGAATCAGCGTCTGCGTCGCGCCGCCATAGCTGCCCAGCGCGGAAAGATTGGCGCTCGAAGTCACATTTCCACCGTTGTCTGTGTAACGGCCGCTGATGGCATCGGGAATCAGGTTGTTGGCCAGCGTAAGTGTTCCACGAGCGATATAGATGCCGCCGCCGTCGGAAGTTGCGGAATTGCCTGAGAATGTGCTGTTGGTCACCGTCAGTGTGCTGTCATTGAAGATGCCGCCGCCGCCAATATTGGCAGTATTGTCGGCAAAGGTGCTGTTGCTCACCGTCAGCGTGCCCTTGTAGTTAAAGATGCCGCCGCCGTCGGTAATAGCTGTATTGCTGGAAAAGGTGCTGTTACTTACCATCAGCGTGCCGGAGTTATTGTAGATGCCGCCACCCGCGCCGTTCGGCGAGGAATTTCCGGAAAAAGTGCTGTTGGTCACCGTCAGTGTGCCTTGGTTAAGAATGCCGCCGCCATAGCTCTTGCCATTGGTGATGGTCAGGTTGGCGATCCCCGCGCCGGTGACGCCGCTGGCCACGGTGAAGACGGAGTCTCTGGCATTGCCATTGACGGTTATTAGATTGGTGGACACACCGTTGACGCTGCCGGTCAGGCCAGTAACCGTGGTGTTCGCGGGCAGGTTCAGTGCGGGATTCTCCAAATAAATCGTGTTGGCCGTGAGATTGCGGGCCAAGCCGGACGCGGTGAAGACCGTCGCGTCGAAGGTGATGTTACCGCCGCCAACCGCAGCGGAGGCCGCCAGCGCATCGCGCAGCGTGCAACTGCCCGCTCCCGTCGCGGTGGAATTGGCCGGGCAGTTGGTAAGCCCGTTGGCTGTCGCCAAAGACGGTGTGTCGTCAGTGATTGTATTCACCACAAAGCCACCAGCCGTCACGATAAATTGATTTGTGGTTGCCGAGCCGCTGGCCGCGTAACGCGCCGAGCCATTAAACGTAAGGCGGACCGAGTGCGAGGAACCCACGGTAAAAGGCGTTAGCAACATGACGCTCGCCGTGCCGGGGCGCGAGGCATAGACTATGCTCTTGATGTTATTCGTATTGCCATCGACAAGCGCAGCAAAATCATTGGACGTGGCGTCCTTGGCCGCCGGAGACAAGGTGAAGTCGAATTCGGTTGGCGCAGCGCCGTATGTGTAGGACGCGCTGAGCGTGGACACGGTCAGCGTGGTGGGGATGCCGGTATAGGTGAACTTGTCGCTCGCAGAAGCGGCGCTAGGTCCATCCGCCGCATTCACGGTCACGGTCACATCCACCGGCCCGGCGCTTCCCGCCGGAGAGGTTGCCGTGATCTGTGTGGCGCTGTTGAACGTAACGCTGGTGGCTGCCACGCCGCCGAAGGCCACCGTGCTGGTGCTGGTGAAATTGGTTCCGGTAATGGTGACGCTGGTTCCTCCAGCTGTGGAACCTGTCGCCGGAGAGATTCCCGTCACTGTGGGTGTGAGGTCCGTCACCGCGAAGCTGCTGCTGGTGGCCGTCAGCGCAGGTTCCGTTTTCCCGTTGATGACCTCTTGGGAGACGGTGAAGTAATAGCCCGTGCCTGCGGTGTTCACCTCAAGGCCGCTGAAGGTGGCCACGCCGCTGGCGGTCGTTTCGGTCAGCGTGCCCGTGATCCCGCTTGTGCCGCCGTGGAAGACCAGCGTGACCGGTACGCCGTTGACCGCATCGACAACGCTGGTCAGCGTGTTGGTCTCGTCCACTTCCACCGTGGGCGTGGTCGCCAGCGCGGTATTGATTACGGAATCGGTCAGCTCGGCCTTGAAGGCCATCGCGGTGTAGTTGGTCTGCACCGCGCCCACGTCCACGCAGGGGCTGCTCGGCGAATAGCCATGGTAGGTGGTGTTCTCGCGCGGAAAGCCGCGCTGGTCGGTGGTGGCGTTGCCAATCAGCGCAACCGAGCCAGCACAGATCACCGTCGAGCCGGGCAGCGGGATCATCGTCTGCGTGGTTGCGCCTGTGCCGTTATATTGCAACGCGCTCAGCGCGGGCACTGTGCCTGTGATGTTGCCGCGGCCCGAGTACGATCCGAAAATATCGGGGTCACTGTAGGCCGTGTTGCCAGCAACGATGCTGTTGGTCAGCGTTAGCGTGTTTTCGTTTTCGATGCCGCCGCCGGTATTGGTAGCGGAATTTCCGGAGAAGGTGCTATCGGTCACCGTTAGCGTGACGTCGTTGTAGATGCCGCCGCCATAGCCGGCAGAATTTCCAGAGAAGGTGCTGTTGCTCACCGTCAGCGTGCCTTCGTTGCCGATGCCGCCGCCGAGGGTAGCATAATTCCCAGAGAAGGTGCTATTGCTTACCGTCAGCGTACCTTCGCTGTAGATTCCGCCGCCTGAGTCGCCGGCAAAATTTCCGGAGATGGCGCTATTGCTTACCGTCAGTATGCCTGCGCTGTAGATGCCACCGCCGTTGGTATTGCTTTTGCCCTTGGCGATGGTCAGGCCAAAGAGCGAGGCGTTTGCGCCGCTATTCACGGCGAAGATGCTGCCCACGGTCGTGGAGTTGTTGCCGTCAACGATGAGCGAGGTTGCGCCGGGACCTTCGATGCTGACGATGCCCGTGATTGCTGGCAGCGCGCTCCCCAACGTGATCGTGCCGGTGACGGAAAAATTGATGTCCACGCCATCAGTCGCGTAGTTGCTGTTGGCCAGCGTGAGGGCGTCGCGCAGGGTACAGCCCCCGCCACTGCCTGTGCAGGAAGCGAGCGTTCCTGTCGCCGTGTCCGCCGTCGAGTTGACGGTCAGCCGGTTGATTTGCACCGAACCGGCATCGACGGAGCCGCTGGGGCAGTTCGTGGCGCTGATTGTGAATCCCCGCTGGTCGGTGGTCAGCAGATTGTTGCTACTGTCCACGGCCAGATTGGACAAGCCCGCGCAGAGCGCCGGGTTGTCGCCGAGCGGAAGAAAGGTTTTGGTGCTGCCACCGTAGCTGCCCAGCGCGCTGAGCGTCCGCGCCGAGGCGGGAATCGTCGCCGAGGTGGTGTTGTAGTTGCCCACCACATTGCCGCTGCCGCCGCTGAAGCTGCTGCTGCGGGTGGCGTCGCTGATGTCCTCGTACTCGCTGCTGCCGTTCTTGTTGCCCGTCACAATGCTGTTCGTCACCGTCAGCGTGCCGCCGCTCATGACGTCGATACCGCCCGCCGCGTTGTCGCCGGTGTTGCCGGTGATGGTGCTGTTGATGACGTGGACCGTGCCGTAGCCAGAGACCTCGATGCCGCCCGCCATGCCACTGCCGCCGGTGTTGCCGGTGATGGTGCTGTTGATGATGTAGGTCGTGCCATACGCAGCCTGGATGGCGCTGCCAGTTGCGTCGCTGATGGTGCTGCCGGTCACGGTCAGCGCGCCAGAGTTATTGATACTGCCGGTGATGGTGCTGTTGGTTGCCGTCAGCGTGCCAGAGTTATTGATACTGCCGGTGATGACGCTGTCGGTTGCCGTTATTGTGCCGTCATAGTTATTGATATTGCCGGTGATGGTGCTGTTGGTTGCCGTCAGCGTGCCGTGGTTCCCCAGCGAACCGCCATTGTCAATTGTCAGCGAACCGCTGTAGTCAATTGTCAGCAAACCGCTGTAGTCAATTGTCAGCAAACCGCCAGGATCGATTGTCAGCGAACCGCCGTTGCCGATTTCGACTACGCCGCCGTTGTCAATTGTCAGCATACCGCCGTTGTCAATTGTCAGCGTAACGCCAGGATCGATTCTCAGCGAACCGCCGTTGCCGATTTCGACTACGCCGCCGTTGGTGTCGCTGAGGCTAATCGTGCAATTGAACGAAATCTCCTCAGGATCGGTGATATAACCCGACACTCCACAACCCGCAAAGGCCGGGCAGGCCAGCGGGCCAAGAACGGCCACGAGCGCCAGCGCAATCCAGCTCAGCGCCGTGAAGCGCGGGCGTGCCGCATGATGAGACCAGCGCGAGTTGATTCCGCGCAGAAGGGTGTTCAGTGGCGTCAAACTAAGCGGCAAGCGGCGAGCGATCATGGCGAGTCCTCTTCGAGCTATGGCGGTGATGCGGTTTGTTGTGTGCGCTGAAGCTGGAGCGCGGAAAAACAATTTTCAGTTTTGCCGCCCGCCGCGAGATTTCCGCAGCGGACAGGGATCGAGATCGGAAACCAGCCACAACCTGCGCGTGGAAAAAGAGACACGCGGCAGGCCCAAGCCACTTTCAGAAAGACATTGAGCCGAGTTATCTGACAAACGGATTTTGTCCCGAGTCTGGAGCACCGTGGCATCCCACCCGCGGCGCAAAAAGCGAAGAAGCGTTGAGCGCGGGGAACCCAGCGCTGGTTTATCTTCAGGCTGTCAGATACCAGTTATGTAATTGCGTTATCAATAAACGATATTAATATACAGGGATTTATCAGATTCCCTACTAAATTTTGATCTCACATTCCACATTGTGGGAAGATTGTGCAGATAAGCCCGGCGATCCAGTTCTCTGACCGGATGATTTCGCGCCATTGAATTCTCTGCAAAGTATCAGTGGACCAAGCGCAAAATCGATACCCCCAGGGGGTTGGGGGGGGGGAGGGGGTGCTTACCGATGCGGACTGGCTGGAGTGCAACCTCCTTTTTTATGGTGCGCTGCTCAAGGGAAATCATCTGCAAACCTATGGGTCTATGACCGGATAATTTCGTACCAATGCTGGGTATCCCAGGTCTCAAAATCGAGACCTGGGATACCCAGCATTGGTACAACTTCAAGCTGTCACAGACTTAGCCCTTCTGGGGCGGCTTCAGCCCCAGTTCGCGCATCGCAATTTGCAGATCGGCCCAGGCTTCCTTCTTCTGGCGCGGATCGCGCAGCAAGTACGCCGGGTGATAGGTCACAATCAGTTGCGCGCCACGGAAGGCGTGCAAACGGCCGCGCAGACCCGCCAGCGGCTGGCGCATACCAAAAAGGCAGGTGGCTGCCGTGGCTCCCAGTGCAACCAGGACTTGCGGGCGAATCACGTCAATCTGGCGAAAGAGAAACGGCGAGCAGGTGGCCATCTCTTCCGGCGCGGGGACGCGGTTGCCCGGCGGGCGGCACTTGACCACGTTGGCGATATAGACCTCTTCGCGCTTCAATCCCATGGCGGCAATCATGTTGTTGAGTAACTGGCCGGCGCGGCCAACAAAGGGCAGCCCCTGCGCGTCCTCATCGGCTCCGGGGCCTTCGCCAATAAACATCAGGCGGGCCGTGGGCGAGCCATCGCCAAAAACCAGCTTGTTGCGGCCCGTGTGGAGCGGGCACCGGGTGCAGTCGCCGATCTCGTCACGAATCAGTTGAAGAGCGGCGGCGCGCTCGGCCACGGGAACCTCGGCCGACACCTTCGGCGGAGGAATTGGAATTGCTCTGCGGGGCGAAATGGAATTGTCCTCCTGAAAAATGCCTGACTGCGGTACGGACACGGATTCGTGGTCTCCCACCCTTTCCGCAGAAGAACGCGGAAAGGGTGGGGCACCCGAAGTTTGCGCGGCGGCCAGTTGCGCAGCCAACTCCGGGCTGACGGGCCGGCGATAAAACTCGGCAAGGCCCAGATCGCGGTAGAAGCGAACGCGGTCCAGCACGGCTTCACGGATTGAAGAATTGAGCGATTGCGCCAACGTGCTTACTCCACAATCAGTTGCCGGCTTCGGGCGGGCGCGTTCTCGGCGCGCACGCGATCCTGCCTTAATTTTTCGTCCGGACGCTCGTCCTGCCCGTCCATCTCCACGACGACGGAACTGGGACGGCGGAGAGTGATAATCTCGTCGAGAATGCGGTCGGCGAGCGCGCGCTTGGACATCTCCGGCAGCTCGATGGAGGTCGAAAGCGTGAGGAAGGTGGCCGCATTGCGATCCGCGTCAAAACCAATGCCCTCGCCGCTCACGTCGTTGATCACAATCGCGTCCGCGCCCTTGGCCAACAGCTTGGCCCGGCCATTTTCCAAGCGGTTTTCCGTCTCGGCGGCAAAGCCGACAATCAATTGACCCGGACGGCGGCGGCGCACGACCTCGGCCAGAATGTCTTCCGTGGGTTCAAGTTCCACCGTCAGCGGACCACGGCGCTTGAGCTTTTGTTCGGAGACCGTGACCGGGCGGTAGTCGGCCACAGCGGCGGCCTTGATAATCAGCGTGGCCTCCTTCATGCGTTCGAGCACCGCGGCGCGCATCTGCTCCGCCGTCGTGATTGCGAGCAGCTCGCAGTGCGCGGGCGGGTGCTGCGCCGAGGGCCCGCTGATCAGAATCACCTTGGCTCCGCGGCTTTGCGCGGCTTCTGCCAGCGCGTAGCCCATCTTGCCGCTGGAACGGTTGCCCAGGTAGCGCACCGGATCGAGCGCCTCGCGCGTGCCGCCAGCCGTGACCAGCACCACTTCTCCGGCCAGATCGTGATGACGGCCGAGGGCGTTCAGCACGGCTTGGGCAATGGTATCCGGCTCAGCCATGCGCCCAGGCCCCACCGTGCCGCAAGCCAGCTCGCCGGTGCCCGGCTCGATGATGCGCACACCGCGCTGGCGCAGGGTTTCCAGATTCGCTTGCGTGGCCGGATGCAGCCACATATTCGTATTCATCGCCGGGGCCACCAGCACCGGCGCCTGCGTGGCCAGGTAGAGCGTGCTGATGAAATCGTCGGCGATGCCGTGGGCGAATTTGGCCAGGATGTTGGCCGTGGCCGGAGCAATCACCACAGCGTCGGCCCATTGCGCCTCGCTGATGTGCTCAATCGCCGCGTCGTAGGTGTTGCCCGTCTCTTCCCACAGGCCGGTAATGACCTTGTGGCCGGTAAGCGCGGCAAAGGTGAGCGGCTGCACGAATTTACAGGCCGCCTCGGTCATCACCACATGAACTTCGACGGCCTGACGCTCCAGCGCGCGCACCAGTTCAGCCGCCTTGTACGCCGCAATCCCGCCCGTAACACCGACCGTTACTCTCATAGCTTGATTGTAGACGGTTTCGCGGACAGAGAGCAGAAATCAACTGGCCAGAATCGGGACCGACGGGCCTTCGACCGGCGGCTTGACCACCGGCGCGCTGCCCTTGACGTAAGCGATCTTGCCAGCCGCGATCTCATCCTGGGCGATGCGGCAGGGTTTGTTGGACCGTGTGGCGATCAGGGCGTGGGAGCCTTTCTGTAACTGGCGGGCGCGGCGAGCCGCCACTAGAACCTTGCGATAATTCGAGTCGAATCCAGTTTCAATGGTCATTGGAGTCCTCTTTATTATCAGGGGAGCCGGTCGCGCCGGAAACCTCCCCACTTTCGTCCTCGGAGTCCTCATCCTCGAGATCCCCGTCAAAGCTCATTTTGCCCTGCCCCATGGGCCCCAGAATTCCAAAGGCCTCAAGCACGGGCTTCAGCCGCTGCTGCGAATTGGCTTGCAGGCAACCGGCCGCCACCTCCAACACCCGGCGCGAGCGAAAGGCAATCGGCTCGTCATTGCGATAGAAGCGTTCCGCCTGCACAATGGCCTCCAATTGCGCCACCGCCCGGTCCAAAGCGTCATTGACCAAAATATAGCCGTATTCGTGATAATTCTCAATTTCCCGGCTGGCCTCGGAGAGGCGGCGGTAAACCTCGGCCTCGTTGACCACGCCCTCAGCGCGGCTGCGGTTGCGCAGGCGGGTGCGCAGCACCCTGGGGTTGGGCGGCAGAACGAAGATGCTGACCGCCTCGGGCATCGAAGCGCGCACCTGCGCGGCGCCCTGCACGTCGATGTCCAGCAGCAGATCGTGGCCATCGCGGCGGGCCTGATCGAGCGACGCGCGCGCCGTGCCATAGTAGTTGCCGAAGACCTCGGCGTGCTCCATAAACTCGCCAGCGGCAATCCTCCGCTCGAACTCCGCGCGCGAAGTGAAGTGGTATTCGCGCCCGTCCTCCTCGGAGCCACGCGGGGCGCGCGTCGTCCAGGAAACGGAAAACTCGATGCCGCTCAATTGCTTGCGCACCTCGTTGACCAATGTGCTTTTGCCCGAGCCCGAAGGCGCCGAAATGATGAATAGAATTCCTGCCATAACGTCATTATCCTCTTTGCAGTGAACAGTGGTCAGCGATCAGTGGTCAGTTTTGTTTGGGGCAGACCGAGCGAATCATGCCAGCTCAAAGACGCCTGATTTTTCACGGAAGCTGTAGAGCCTTCGTCTGACCACTGTTCACTGACCACTGTCCACTGTCGTATCACTCCACGTTCTGAATCTGTTCGCGGGCCTTTTCGATCTCCGCTTTCATGGCCAGTCCCAGCTCGGTGATGCGGGTTCCCTGGCCGCCGATGCCGCCGGTTTTGGAAAGCAGGGTGTTGGCCTCGCGATTCATCTCCTGCAACAGAAAATCAAGTTTTTTGCCCACTTCGCCGCCCGCTTGCAGCAGCTCGCGGAAGTGGCCAATGTGGGTTTTCATGCGGGCCAGCTCCTCGGAAATGTCGCTGCGGTCAACCAGCACGGCCACCTCCTCGAGCAGCCGCTGGCGGTTGAACTCCGCGCCGGTGGCCTCTTCCAGCCGCTGCGTGAGCCGGTTCCGGTATTGCGTTTCGATTTCAGGCCGCAGCGCCTCGACCCCCGCGGTGGCTTCCGCCAGGTGGTCCAGCGTGGCTTCCAGAATCGCCTTGAGCGCCTCGCCCTCGCGCGCACGCATCGTCTTCAGCTCTTCCAGCAGCGGCCCAATCTCGCGCCGCACGCTTTCGGTCAACAGGGCCTGATCCTCTTCGCCGTTGGCGCGGTTCTCGTTCAGCAGCGCTCCCGGCAGGCGCAGAATGGCGTTCAGGTCCGGCTGGCATTCGAGTTCATGCTCCTCGCGCGCGGCGGCAAAGGCCGCCAGGTAGCCGTCCACCAGTTCCCGGTTGTAGCCGGCCGTTTGCTGGCTGGAGTGATCGACGGAAAGCGTCAGTTCGACGTGGCCTCGCACCAGATTTTCCTTGAGCGCCCGGCGCAGTTCCATCTCCAGCGCGTCCAGCCCCGCGGGCAGGCGGAACTGCGCGTCCAGAAAACGGTGATTCACGCTCTTGAGGCTCAGCGTGTAACTCAACTGCCCCGCCTTGGAAAGCGGGACGCGCGCCTGCATGCGCGCAAATCCGGTCATCGAATAAATCGCCATTCTGCTCTTCCCCTAGTTCCTGATCTCTGGCAGCATGATTTCGTAGCTTTCCACCGATAGCTATGGCATCCCACCCCAGGCGCAAAAACAAGAACGCGCCGAGGGTGGGGCACCCACTAATCCCTATTCCCTAATCCCTATTCCCAGTTCCCTGCTCTTCCGGAATGTCCATGAATTGCAGTTGATACAGCCGCTGGTAAGTGGGCGAGGTGGTCAACAGTTCCTCGTGAGGAGCGATGGCTGTGATGCGCCCGTCTTCGAGCACGGCAATGCGATTGGCGCGGCGAATGGTGCCCAGCCGGTGGGCAATGACAATGGCCGTGCGTCCTATCATCAGGTTGGCCAGCGCGGTCTGCACCAGCGATTCGCTCTCGGAATCAAGCGCCGAGGTAGCCTCGTCAAGAATCAGCAGCGGCGCATTTTTCAGGATGGCGCGGGCGATGGCCAGCCGCTGGCGCTCGCCGCCGGAAAGCCGGAAGCCCTTCTCGCCGATCACGGTGTCGTAGCCCTGCGGCATCTCCAGAATAAAGTCGTGGGCCAGCGCGTTGCGGGCGGCCTCTTCGACCAGCTTGATACTGACATCCGGCTGACCGTAGGCGATGTTGTTGCGCACCGTGTCGTTGAAGAGAATGGTTTCCTGTGTGACCTGGGCAACCTGACGACGGAGCGAGCCGAGCGTCACGTCGCGCAGATCCTGGCCGTCGATCAGAATGCGCCCGCTGGTCACGTCAAAGAAGCGCGGAATCAGATTGACCAGCGTGGATTTGCCCGCGCCGCTGGGGCCGACCAGCGCCAGAATCTCGCCGGCGTGAACCTCCAGATCAACGTGATGCAGAATCTGGTGCTCGCCCTCTTCGGTCGAGTAGGAAAAGCCCACGTTTTCAAACAGAACAGACTCTTTGAAGCCCTTCAGGACAAAGGCGCGCGGCTTCTCGCTGACGTCGTCCTTGGTGTCAAAGAAGTCGAAGATCAACGACGAAGCGCCCATCGCCTGCTGGAAGCTGTTGTAAAAATAAGCGAACTTGCGCACCGGATCGTAGAGCTTGAAGAGCAGGATGATGAAGGCCCCGAAGAGGCCCATCGTCATGCGTCCATGCTGAATCTCATTGCGCCCGATAAACAGGAACATGGCGATGGCGATGGCGCCGATGAAGTCCATCAAGGGCGAGCTGATCGACTGAATGCGCACGTTGCGCAGGTTGGCGCGGAAGAGACGCGCGGCCGCCTTCTTGAAGCGCAGAATCTCCCACAGCTCAGTGCTGAAGGCCTTCACAATGCGATGGCCGGTGATGGTTTCATGCAGAATATTCTGGATTTCGGCCAGCTTGTCCTGGCCGGTGCGGGTGCGCGTGCGCACTTCCCGGCCGATCTTGCGCGAGGAGGTCACGACGACGGGAATAAACAGCAGAAGCGCCCAACTGAGGTAGCCGCCCAGTTTGATGACAAAGACCATGCCGACGGCAAAGGTGAAAAACTGCTGCAAAAACTCGCCAATCACCGAACTGACCGCGACCTGCACGCGGTCCACGTCGTTGATGAGCGTGGAGAGAATCGTGCCGGTGGCGTGCTTGTGGAAAAAGCTGGCCGAGCGCCGCAGCGTGACTTCGTAGAGCTGGTTGCGCAGGTCGGTAATCAGGCCAAAACCGGCGTAGTTCACCAGATAGGTGCCAAGATAATCGCAGATTCCCTTGAACAGCGTAGAAAGCACCAGCGCAAAGGCCACAACCGTCCAGGCGTTGTGTATATGCACAAACGGGGGAACCAGCAGCCGCAGATCAAAATGCCATGGGCTCTTGGCCAGGCCAAGGGTGATGGGACCTTCGGGCGCATCCGGCCGCAAAACCTGGTCGAAGATGGGCTGGAGCAGCAGAATACGGAAGGTGTCCAGCACGCCCACCATGGCCAGCAGCAACACTCCCGGCAGCCATTCGAACCAGTAGGGCAGTCCGTAGCGCATCAGGCGCAGCATTCTTTTCATACCTGTCGACCCGTCTGGCGGACAAATGCACTCATGGCGGCATTATATCTGGCCAGCGCAGCCGTTGTTTTGCTCATTTTGACGAAGGGAGCAGTGGCCTTCAGGCCACGGATTACGGGGCATTGACTGATGCGCCTTCAAACGCGGACGCTATTTCGGCAGCGAACAAAAGGCCCGGGGCTAAAGCCCCACGGCTTTTGCGCCTGCTGCTCCGTGGCCTGAAGGCCACGGCTCCCTCCGTTACTTTTCAGGGGCCTCAAAGCCCTTGCTCCCTCCGCTGCCCTCTGCCGCGAATCGCCTCCAACTCCCAAAACATTTAGAATGGTCTCTGACGCACATCGTCCTGCGCCGGCCAAGCCGGCGGGAAAGCTCGCACCTATTTCTATGCAACGCTGGTCAAAACTCTTCATTCCCACTCTTCGCGAGGCTCCGGCAGACGCCGAAGTGCCCAGCCACAAGTTTCTGGTCCGCGGCGGCTACATCCGCCAGCTCGGCGCCGGCATCTACAGCTATCTCTTTCTGGCGCAGCGGTCGATCAACAAGATCATCGCCATTGTGCGCGAGGAGATGGACGCCATCGGGCAGGAGTTCTACCTGCCCGCCCTGCTGCCGAAAGAGCCCTGGGAGGCCAGCGGCCGCTGGACCGGCATGGGCGACAATATGTTCCGCATCAAGGACCGCAAGGGGGCCGATCTCTGCCTGGGCATGACCCACGAAGAGATTATGACCACCATCGCCAAGAACGAACTGCGCAGCTACAAGCAGTTGCCGCAGATCTGGTACCAGATTCAGAGCAAGTTTCGCGACGAGCCGCGGCCGAAGTCCGGCCTGCTGCGCGTGCGCCAGTTCACGATGAAGGACAGCTACTCCTTCGACATCGATAAAGCTGGCCTGGACAAGAGTTTCGCGCTACACGACGCCGTTTATCACCGGATTTTCGCGCGCTGCGGCCTCAAATTCGTCGCCGTCGAGGCCGATTCCGGCGCGATGGGCGGCTCACAATCGCAGGAGTTTATGGTCTACACCGACGCGGGCGAGGACCTGATCGCAAGCTGTCCGGTCTGCGGCTACGCGGCCAACACCGAGAAAGCCGTTTCACGGCTTGATCCTTTGGTCGAGCTTGAGGCAACAGGAGACGGCAAGCCGGAGCTGATTCATACCCCCGGCCTGGGCGCGATTGCCGACATTTCGGCCTATCTCAAAATGCAGCCCGCCAACGACATCAAGTGCGTGGCGTATATGGCGCAGTGGCACGGGAAGGCTGGCATGATTGAAATCTCGTGCACAAAACCGCTGATAGCCTTCGTCAGAGGCGATCATATGGTCAATGAAACAAAGCTATTAGCTTCCGTTGGAGCCCAAGAAATTCGGACAATGAATGAAGGCGAAGTCAAGGAAGTATTCAATGCTCCTCCGGGATTCCTCGGCCCCATCGGTCTCGCTAACGTTGAAGACCGAAAGACATTCTCCGTCGCAAGGAAAAATGTAGGTCAATTACGTGATACTGGTCAGCGACCAATTGTTGTGATGGATTCTGCCCTCGAAGACAGGAAAAATATGGTTTGCGGAGCAAATAAACTTGATTACCATTTCCGCAATGCCACACCTGGTCGAGATTTTGAACCAACAATAATTGCTGACATCCGCACGGTGAACGAGGGCGACGGCTGTCCGAAGACGCACGACGGAGCGGCCTGCCCCGGCAAGCTGGTGGTCGGCAAGGCGGTCGAAATCGCCCACATCTTCAAGCTCGGCTACAAGTACACCGAAAGCATGGGCGCGCGGGTGCTGGATGTGAACGGCAAGGAAGTGACGCCGATCATGGGCAGCTACGGCATCGGCATTGAGCGCCTTTTGACGGCGGCCATTGAGCAGTCGAATGACCGGAATGGCTTCTGGCTGCCAGCCTCGATTGCGCCCTTCGCGGTGGTGGTTTCGATCACCGATATGCGCGACCCGCTGCTAGTGGAAACCGGCGAGAAACTGGCGGCGGAGTTCGACGCCGCGCACATCGATGTGCTGCTGGATGACCGGAAAGAGCGCGCGGGCGTCAAATTCAAGGACGCCGATCTGATCGGCATTCCCTACCGCGTCAACGTGGGCAAGAAGGCCGCCGAAGGCAAGGTGGAACTGGTAACGCGCGCGACGGGCGTCAGCGTGGATGTGGCGCTGGCTGATCTGCTGGCGCTGGTCAAGGAACGCATCGCGGAAGATGCGCTGCTGACCTCGGTCGATGAGTAAAGCAGCGGCTAGGTCTCTGACCGCGTGATTCCGTACCATTGAATTCGAGGTATCCCAGGTCTCAAAATCGAGACCTGGGGCACCCAACAATTGTCAGCTTTTGACTGTTAGCTGTCTGCTGTAAGCTGTCCACTGTTTCCAAGGAGCGTCGATGGCATTGAAAATCAGGATTCCAAGCCCCACGGGCGAACGTGCCTGGCGATCGTTGCTGTTGCGCTGGGGGCTAACGGCGATGGGGGCGGCGGCACTGCTATTTTTTGTCGTTTTCGCCTTTTACTACATCAAGTACCAGCACGTTCTGGACGAGCGGCTGAAGTCTCCGCTGTTCGCCAACACGGCCAAGATCTATGCCGCGCCGCGCGAGGTGCGCCCGGGGCAGAAACTTTCGGTTGATCTGATCGCCAACGAGTTGCGGGAGGCCGGCTACTCCCCCGATGGCTCCGCGCAAGACTCTCCCATGGGAACCTTCAGCGAGGGCGGGCAGACCATACGGGTTCACCCTGGCCCGCAGTCCTACCACGCGCAGGATGGCGCGGCCATCCGCATCGGCTCGGGAGCCGTGCAGTCGATCACCGACGACCACGGGCAGCAGTTGTCCAGCTATGAGCTGGAACCGGTGCTGATTACCGGCCTTAGCGACGACGCCAGCCGCAGCAAGCGCCGCCTGCTCACCTATGACGAGATTCCATATAATCTGGTCCAGGCCGTGCTGGCCATCGAGGACCGCCGCTTCTTTGAGCACGGCGGCGTGAACTACTTCAGCATGATCGGCTGGGCATGGCATGATCTGATCGGCGACCGCAAGCATCGCGGCGGCGCCTCCACGCTCACCATGCAGTTGGCGAAGCTGCTTATCGTCGCCGACAACCGGTCAGTTCAGTACAAGATCTCCCAGATCGTTGTCGCCTTTCAGCTTGAGCATCGCTTCAACAAGCAGCAGATCTTCGAGATGTACGCCAACGAGATTAACCTGGGCCAGCGCGGCAGCTTCTCCATCGACGGCTTCGGCGAGGCCGCGCAGTCCTACTTCGGCAAGAATGTGCGCCAGCTCGACCTCTCCGATTGCGCTCTGCTGGCGGGCATGATTCAGCGGCCCAACTATTTTTCGCCCTTCCGCCACGGCGACCGCGCCATCGACCGGCGCAACCTGGTGCTGGATTCGATGGTCGAGACCGGCGTCATCACCAAGGACCAGGCGGAGCAGTCCAAAGCCGAACCGCTGCACCTGGGCGAGCAGAGCGTGGACGCCAGCGAAGCGCCATACTTTGTTGATCTGGTGCATGACCAGTTGATGCAGAAGCTGGGTGAGCGCGACGTCAACCGCGAGGGCCTGCGCATCTACACCTCGCTCGATCCCGACTTGCAGCGCGAGGCGACGGCCGCGGTCGAATCCACCGTTCACGTGATCGACGAGCAGGTGGACAAGATGCACGCGCACCGCAAGCCCGGCGAGACTTACACCTATCCGCAGGTGGCGCTGGTGGCGCTCAATCCGCACACAGGTCAGGTGCTGGCGCTGGTCGGTGGACGCAACTACGGCGTTTCGCAGTTGAATCACGCGCTGGCCCGGCGGCCCACCGGCTCCATCTTCAAGCCCTTCGTCTATGCCTCGGCCTTTAACACGGCCGTCGAGGGAACCATGCTTTCGGGCCAGAGCAGGCTCTTCTCGCCGGTGACCATGCTGAGCGACGAACAGACCACCTACGGCGAGGGCACCTCGCAGCAGTACACGGCGCACAACTTCGAGGGCGAATATCACGAGCAGGTCACGGCCCGCTATGCCCTGATGCGCTCGCTGAACAACGCCACCATCAGCCTGGCTTCGCTGGTGGGCTTTGACCGCGTGGCCGCGCTGGCCCGCGACGCCGGCATCAAAAGCGCGCGCGGCACGCCCACCGTGGCCATCGGCGCTTATGACGCCACGCCGCTCGATATGGCCGGCGCGTACACCATCTTTGCCAATAACGGCCTGCATCTGGACCCTTGGCTGCTGGCCAGCGTGCGTACCTCCACCGGCGACATCATCACCGACTTCACGCCCACCTCCAAGCAGGTTCTGGACCCGCGCGTGGCCTATTTGACCACCAGCCTGATGCAGGACGTGCTGCGCGGAGGAACCGGCGCCGGAGTGCGCAGCATGGGCTTCTCGGCTCCCGCCGCCGGCAAAACCGGCACCAGCCATGACGCTTGGTTCGCCGGCTACACGTCCAACCTGCTCTGCATCGTCTGGGTGGGCAACGACGACTACACCGACGTGAAGATCGAGGGCGCGCACGCCGCCGCGCCCATCTGGGCGGAGTTCATGAAGCGCGCAGTCAGGCTGCCGCAATACTCCGACACCAACAACTTCTCCGCACCTGGGGGCATCGAGGTTGTCTCCCTCGACAAGGTCACCAACCTGCTCAGCGACGACTCCTGCCCGGACAGCTACGACGCGGCCTTCCTCGACGGCACCGCGCCCACGGAAACTTGCGGCCATGCCAGCGGAAATGGCGACCACCGCAACGTGTTTCAGAAGCTCTTGGGTCTGGGAAAAAGCGGGAATTAACGCGTTTTCGATTCAAGTATGAACATTTGGGTGCCCCATCCTTTCCGCGTCTGGCACGGAAAGGATGGGAAAACTCATTGATTTCGTTTCCTGCAGGATCAATCATAAGAAAAAGGAGGTTTTTGCGATGCCATCGACGTTTGCAGACGATGCTGTTACCCGGGCATTCCAGAATATCGGCAGTGAGTGGGCGCTCTTGTCCGCCGGGGATGCGACGCGCTTTAACACCATGACGATCGGCTGGGGCAGCCTCGGTTTCATCTGGCAGCGGCCCGTCATCACCGTGCTGGTGCGTCCGCCGCGTTATACCCGCGAGTTCCTCGACAAGTTCGAGAACTTCTCGGTCAGCTTTTACGACAGGAAATACAGGAACGCACTGAACCTCCTGGGTTCCCTATCCGGCCGGGACAGCGACAAGATCGCTCTGTCGGGATTGACCCCGGCCTTCATCGATGGCGTTCCCACCTTCCAGGAAGCCTATCTGACGGTGATTGCTCGCAAGCTATACCGCGGCCAACTGGAAAGCGCCAAATTTCTGGTTCCGGCAGTGGATAAGCAATTCTACCCGAAAAAGGACTACCACACGGTGTATTTCGCTGAATTGGTCAAGACGATCGGGAAGAATCCGGAGTCGGTTGAAAACCACTGCGGCGGGCTGGAATCATAAATGTAGCTACGGCCTCCCGGGAGGCTGTAGTGCGGGCGTCCCCGCCCGCGCTTGTCCATGGCTAATTAGTTAGTCGCATCGGTAGGTGTAAAGGTCACCAGGAACGTGTTTGTTCCCGCGCTCAGGATAGCGCCCGCTGCCGGAATGTAAGCAAAACTGCCCGCCACGTTCGCCGTGGCATTCAACTGCGTAGAACTTAGCGCTGCGCCATGGGTAATGGCTGCCGGCGTAGCCCAGGTGATCGCTGGCGTAGCTTTGCTTACCGTTACGCTTACGGAGTTGCTTACCACTGTGTAGTTGGCGGTATCGGTGGGCGTGAAGGTAACACCGTATAAAGCCGTGCCAGCGCTCGGCATGGTGCTGGACGTTGTCCATGCGAATGTGCCGGTCGCCGTGCCAGAGTAATTTGTGTCGCTGATGGTGGCGATGACGGTATAACTACCCGCCGCCGATGCGGTTGCCCTGAGCGCATTCATGTTCTTCGAGTTGTTCTGCTGGAACTGGCTGAGCGCGCATTATGCCGCCGAGGCCGCGGCCAAACCGATGCTGCTGGCTCTCAGCCTGTGCGTCGCTGTCTTTCTCTATGCGCCGTTGCGCAACTGAGCCTGCGCTGGCTCAAAATAACTTCATGGCAGATGGAGGCCTTCACTGGCAGACTCGCCGCATCGGCTGCTGAGCTCGCCTCAGGCCACAGAAGATCCCCGTGCGGCAATCGAGCAAACCATGCAATGGGCTCTGGATCCGGCTGGGCTACGAATTGGGCGAGGACTGTCCGACGCCGATGCAGGCCGCCGCCTGGATTCCGGTTCATAACGAGCAGGAGCCCGCCGCGCTCGTGCTTTCTCCGCGCGGAGCCAGTGGATGGAATCGCCACGAATAGCGAGCGCATCCTGGACAAAATGAAGCTAACCAGCAACTACGAGATCATCCGCTGCGTCCTTCAGGAAGGACTGTTGGAGTAGCGAGAGCCGATTCAATTGCAAATAGTTGCTTGCAGATTTTTAGCTCACGGTACTGTAGATTCCTTGCCTGATGCCGATAGCAAGAGAAGGCGCAGCTCATTCGCGGTCGAAGGGCGGCTTTTCTCGAGGCAAGCGGACACTCCATATTTCTCAGTCTACGGATTGCACGGCTTCACTGCACTGCAAGCCCAATTCTGCCCACCACACGATAGCTTTGTGTATGCAAGGGGATTTGTCGCCATGGTTCGTGTAAGCCGTTCTGTCTACTCGCTTCTAGCCTTCATTCGCAGCCTTGTCTGCTTCTTGCAGGCCTCGATTGCCCTTTTTCCGATTGCGCCGGGCAGAACCCTTTGCAATTGGCAAAGCCAAACGACAGATGGATGGCAAAGGAATCATCTGGCTCGCAAGAAAATAGGCTCCAGTGCTGGCCATAGGCTGGCGTCGCTGGGCCGAGCGTCAGCGGTGCTCTTCGCCTTCGGGCTTGCTTTTTGCTCCACGGCATTCGCCACTGCGGGGGTAACGGTAGCAGGCGTGCAGTCGCAGATTGTCGCCACAAACGGGGTAACCTGGCATGGCCCGGTGGGCGTTGCAACCGATTCCAGCGGGAATATCTACATTGCACAGTGCGACGGCGATCAAATTGTAAAGATCGATGCCACGACTCATGCAACGACAGTCCTTCCACTTGGTTCTTACAGTGTGAAGTATCCGCAGCAACTGGCGATGGATTCCAGCAATAACCTCTATATTGCCGACTTCGGAAATAACCGTGTCCTCAAATATTCAACGACGTCGTCAACGATTACCGCAACGTACCCGGTTTCCCTTGAGCCGTTCGGTATTGCCGTGGATGCGTCAGGCAATATCTGGGTAGGTGGCTCGGGGACAACGGTTTCCAAAATTTCTGCCAACGCGCCTTCCGGAACTTCGGCTACGACGATAATCGGCGCGGGCCTATCTTATGTCGCGGGAATCACTTTTGACAGAAGCAATAACCTGTGGGTTTCGGACCGTGACGCAAATGCGGTGTACGAGTACACCGCGTCGTCCTCGTATGAGTCCAGGACCACAATCTTCAGCAACCTCAACGGCCCCTGTCAACTATTCTTCGATTCTTCGGCTAACCTTTACGTGGCCGAGAAAGCTAGCAACGCGGTTTACAAGTTTCCGTATTCCAACGGCTACAGCACAAGCACGGCCATACCGTTGAGCGTCAATGTTCCAGAAGCCGAAACCGTGGCTGAAGATGCCAAAGGCAACTTCTTTGTGACTACCTGGGGTAACGGCATTCCCGCCGACAGCTTTGTGATTGAAATCAGCACGGAAGCCGCCAGCTTTGGCACCCAGAGTGTTGGCACCACTTCGGCGGCCACTTCGTTCAACCTTAATGTGAGTGCAGGGACGACGATCAGTTCATTCAAAGTGCTGGACCAAGGCAGCACGGGTCTGGAGTTCAATCTCGCAACTTCGGGCACCACTTGCACCACAGGAATGTATTCAGCCGCGACGGCTTGCGTCGTGCAGGTCACCTTCACGCCGCAATACCCCGGTAAGCGGCTAGGCGCGGTTGAGGTATTGGATGACAGCAACATTCTTGCCACGGCCTATATCGCGGGCACGGGCACGGGACCGCTGGCTGCCTTTGCAACCACTAATTCTCAGGGCGATTATATCCCCAGCAACCAGATATCGCTGACGCCGCCCAGCGGCGGTTTCGTGAATCCAACTGGCGTGACGGTGGACGCGGCTGGCAACGTCTTCGTCGCCGATTGGAGCAATCAAGCGGTGTATGAGATTCCGGCGACGGGCGGCACAACAAGACAGCTTGGCGGCAGATTGACCGACGCTGCTGGCGTGGCGGTGGACGGGGCCGGCAATACCTTCATCGCCCAAGGCGCTGATGGGGTGTCTGAAATCGTGGCGGTGAACGGCAGCATCCCCGCTACTCCCACGATCAATTCGCTGGGTATGGGCCACATAAACGCCGGCAGATTTTACTATCCCGTTGGCGTGGCGGTGGACGGGAGCGGCAACGTCTTCGTCGCCGACGAGGGCACGGCCAATGGCTCTTCCCAAGCGGTGTATGAGATCGAGGCGGTGAATGGTAGCGTCTCATCGTCCTCCACACTCAGAACGCTGGGCAGCGGATTCAATCGTCCCACAGGTGTGGCGGTGGACGCGGCTGGCAACGTCTTTGTCGCCAACGCGGGCGTTTCTGGCTCTGGCGCTGCGGTGTACGAAATAGAGGCGGTGAACGGCAGCATCCCCGCCAGCAATCCCACGATCAAAACGCTGGGCAGCGGCTTCGTGGGTCCCACTGGCGTGGCGGTGGACGCGGCTGGCAACGTCTTTGTCGCCGACTCGGCGGTGTATGAAATCGAGGCCGTGAACGGCAGCATTCCCGCCAACGATCCCACGATCAAGACACTGGGCAGCGGGCCCTTCGCTCGCGGGGTGGTGGCGCTGGCCGGAAATGGCAACGTATTCGTCGGCAATGGCGCCACGGTATATGAACTCGATTATGCCGATGCGCCGACGCTGAGCTATACGAACCCGACGGTTGTGGGAGCCACGGACACCATCGATGGCACAAAGTCGCTGCGGGTGCAGAACATTGGCAACGAGACGCTGACCATCTCCGGGCTGGTCGCGCCCACCGACTTTGCACAAGTGGCCGGCAGCGGTACGCCGCTGGATTGCGCCGCCAATGGAACCGTGGCCGCGGGCACCAGTTGCAACCTGAGCATCGAGTTCGCGCCCGCCCAGACAGCGACGCTGGGCTTGCTCAGCGAATCGTTTACGCTGACCGACAACAACCTGAACGCCACCACCGAGCCGGGGACACAGCAGTCGATCGCGTTGAGCGGTACGGCAACCGCATCTGACGCCACGGCGACGGCGCTTACGGTCTCGGCGAACACGGTCCTCTCAGGCGGAACGGTAACGCTCACCGCAACCGTGACGGATACGACCAACGGCAGCAATACGCCGACGGGCACGGTGACCTTTACCGATACATTGTCCAACACACTGGGAAATTGCACGCTCGTCGCGGGCGCTTGCACAACCTCTGTTGAAACCCTGCTTGGCGCTGGAACGGACACCATCACGGCCACTTATGGCGGAGCGTCGGGATTTGCCTCGAGCAGCGGCACAGGCGCGGTGGCGATAACTCCCAACTCGGCGGTGAAAGCTCCTACTGCGTCCTATCCGGTGACGATGACCATCGCAACAGCGGGCACCGTGGCCAGCATCAAGGTTGTGACCGAGGGCGCGGCGGGGCTGGACTTTGCCGATGCGGGCAGCGATACCTGCGCCATGCAGGCCTATACCGTCAGCCAGAGCTGCACGGTCAATGTGACCTTTACGCCGGAGTATCCGGGACCGCGCTATGGGGCAGTGCTGCTCGAAGATGCGTCCGGCAACCTGCTGGCAACGAGCTATCTCTATGGCGTGGGCCTGGCGCCGGAGGTGAACTTCTCGCCCGGCGTCGAGAGCACCGTTGTCAGCAGCGCAAATTCTTTGGGCAACCCGCAGGGCCTGGCGCTGGATGGAAACGGCAACCTCTACACAGCCGACATCGCCAACCATGCTGTCCTTAGGACCACGCCGAGCGGCATCACAACCAAAGTTCTGGATATGTCCAGCGCCAGCTTCGGAAGCCACGGACATGGCACACCAGAGTCCATCGCCGTGGATGGCGCCGGCAACCTCTACATTGGAGATTCGAACAACAATCAGATTCTGAAAGAGTCGCCCACGGAAAGCGGCTATGCGCAAACCGTGGTGGGCAGTGGACTGGACTCCCCCAGCGGAGCTGGGGTGGACCAGTATGGCAACGTCTACATCGCCAATACCAACGCCAACCAGATTCTGAAAGAGACGCTTCAGGCCGACGGAAGTTATGTGCAGAGCGCAATTGTAGACTCCAATGTTTCGGTTCTAGGCCGTGCGTTGAGCTCGCCCTTCAATGTAGCCGTGGATGGCAGTGGGAACGTCTACATCGCAGATACGGTCAATAACAGGGTCATCAAGGAGAGCTATTCCGGTGGCAGTTATACGCCCAGTCTGGTTGTCGGCAATCTTGATTGGCCAATTCAGGTGGCTGTGGATGGAAATGGCAACGTCTATTTTTCCAACTACGGTTGGAACAACGTCTCGAAGGGCGGCGTCTTTAAGTCCATTCTGGCGGGGGGAAGCTACGGCGCGGCCATGCCCATTGCGACGCTTCCGAATTCCGCGCACATCTTCGGTATCGCCGTCGATGGCGGCGGCAAGGTTTACTTCTCCGACGTAACCGATAAAAAGGTATTCGAAGAGGATTTTCAAACTCCAGCAACGTCTGTCTTCGGAGCCACGGTTGAATACGTACTTGATAATTTGGACAACCCACGGCATCTGCAAATGTATAACTTTGGCAATCAAACGCTGACCTTTGCCACTCCCAGCTCCGGCACCAATGGAGGAATCACGGGCGGCGCTGGCAGCTTTGCATTCGATTCCGGAACATCTTGCCCGGAGATTACCAGCAGCGGCTCGGCCACGGGTGGAACAGTCTCCAGCCTGGCGGCTAATTCGTCTTGCAATTATGAAATAGACTTTACGCCGCAGGCCATTGGCGCCATCAACGGAACACTGACGCTCACTGACAACAATCTCAATGTTGCTTCGGCGGTGCAGACTGCTGCCCTGCTCGGCACCGGCACCGGAACGGCGCCGATTACATTTATATCTCCGTCCAGCAAGACATTGGACGCTGGAACGGTAGGAACTCCGTATAGTCAGGCCTTTACGGCCAGCGGCGGTACTTCTCCTTATACCTACACGTCAAGCAGCGAGAGTCTACCCGCAGGCTTGACTTTAAGCAGCGCCGGTGTGCTGTCGGGAACGCCCACCACGGCCGGTTCGTCCTATAGCCTTACCGTGACGGCAACCGACCAGTACTCCAAATCCGGCAGCCAGACCTACACGCTGGTCATTTCCAAGGCGACGCCGACGGTCTCAGCCTCTGCGTGGCCGACGGCAAGCGCGATCACGTATGGGCAAACGCTGGCTTCCTCTACACTGAGCGGCGGCACTGGGTCCGTTCCGGGCAGCTTCGCATTTACAACGACGACGACAACGCCGGCAGTTGGCACTGCCGCGCAAAGCGTGACCTTTACACCGACTGACAGCACGGACTATTCATCCGTGACTGGCACGGTGAGCGTAACGGTGAACAAGGCGACGCCTACGGTATCAGCATCCGCGTGGCCGACGGCAAGCGCGATCACGTATGGGCAAACGCTGGCTTCCTCTACACTGAGCGGCGGCACTGGGTCCGTTCCGGGCAGCTTCGCATTTACAACGACGACAACAACGCCTGCAGTTGGCACTGCCGCGCAAAGCGTGACCTTTACACCGGCAGACAGCACGGACTATTCATCCGTAACTGGCACGGTAAGTGTAACGGTGAACAAGGCGACGCCTACGGTTTCTCCCTCCGCGTGGCCGACGGCAAGCGCGATCACGTATGGGCAAACGCTGGCTTCCTCTACACTGAGCGGCGGCACGGGCTCCGTAGCGGGCAGCTTCGCATTTACAACGACGACGACAACGCCGGCAGTTGGCGCTGCCGCGCAAAGCGTGACCTTTACACCGACTGACAGCACGGACTATTCATCCGTGACTGGCACGGTGAGCGTAACGGTGAACAAGGCAACGCCGACGATCTCAGCCTCTGCGTGGCCGACGGCAAGCGCAATCACGTATGGGCAAACGCTAGCTTCCTCTACACTGAGCGGCGGCACGGGCTCCGTAGCGGGCAGCTTCGCATTTACAACGACGACGACAACGCCGGCAGTTGGCACTGCCGCGCAAAGCGTGACCTTTACACCGGCAGACAGCACGGACTATTCATCCGTGACCGGAACGGTAAGTGTAACGGTGAACAAGGCGACGCCTACGGTCTCAGCCTCTGCGTGGCCGACGGCAAGCGCGATCACGTATGGGCAAACGCTGGCTTCCTCTACACTGAGCGGCGGCACGGGCTCCGTAGCGGGCAGCTTCGCATTTACAACGACGACGACAACGCCGGGAGTTGGCGCTGCCGCGCAAAGCGTGACCTTTACACCGACTGACAGCACGGACTATTCCTCCGTGACTGGCACGGTAAGCGTGACGGTACTCGACTTCAGCCTGTCTGCTGGCTCTAGCAGCAGCGGCGGCACAACGCAAACAGCACTTCCTGGCGGTACTGCGACATATGCACTCGACATTCTGCCAAGTGGCAGCACCATCTTGCCTGTGCCTGTGACTTTGACCGTAAGCGGGATGCCAACAGGAGCGACGGCAACCATTACTCCGTCGGCGTGGACTCAACTTACCAGCACCTCGTGGTCGTTTCCGGCCAATACTCCGCTGACCAATATTTCGTTGAGCATTCAATTGCCATCGGCGAGGTCCAGCCTCAATCAAAAAGATATGCCGAGCCGCAAGCTGCCGCTCGTGTTCCTGGGCATCCTTCTGCTGCCGTTTGTGGGGAGAATGCGCCGTACAGGCAGAAGACTCAGCCGTCTGCTGTCGATACTGCTGCTGTTGATCGCGGGCATGACCGCCATGGCCGGAGTAAGCGGCTGCGGTTCCTCCACCGGATTCTTCGCCCAGGCGCAGAAGAGTTATACAGTAACGGCGACCGCAACTGCGGGGACATTGTCGCACTCCACCACAATTATGTTGACGGTTGAATAACAGGGAGAACTGGTGATGCATAGAACGATTTGCGGAAAGGTGATCATTGCGAGTGTATGTCTATTGGCCGCGGCAACTGCCTGGGGGCAAAAGATCCAGTATGCGGCTAAAGATGCTCCCATTTCCATCGATCTAGCCGTTACCTATGCCCCAGAGAGAGCACAGGTGATGCCCAACCAGTGCTGCTTCTGGATGCAAGGCGGCGGAGTAGACGCGTCAGCGACCCTCTGGAAAAGACTGGGCATTGCCGCCAGCCTGACTGGCGATCATGCCGCAGACGTCACTTCGGGCGTGGATGTGAACAAGATTTCCTATATGGGCGGCCCACGCTACACCTATACCGCATTGGCCAACCATACGGGAGCAGCGCCCACTTTACGCTACCAAATCTTCGGCCAGGGACTCTTTGGCGGCGAACACGGCTTCAACGGCCTCTATCCCACAAGCTCATCGACCACTTCGAGCGCCAACGCTTTTGCGCTCGAAGCGGGTGGTGGATTCAACTATTACGTCACAAGGAATTGGGGTCTGCGGGTGCTCGAGGTCGACTATGTGCGGACCCAGATGCCCAATCATGCCGCCGACGTGCAGAACGATCTGCATTTGGGCTTTGGCATTACATACCACATAGGCTCGGTGTCTCACCGCCCGTGACGTGAGCTTGCTCGGGTTTTTCAGTGGCTTGAAGGCCACTGCTCCCTTCGCAAAAATAGCAGAAGCAACGGCCACACCTGTTTCATCGAACCATGTCCGGGAATTTCAAAATGCGTTTGCCCTGAGACACCCGCGTCTTTCCTTGTGCAAACGAATTACCGCGGTCATTGCCTATCTTGGAACGGACTGCTTCTGCGGGTCGCAGCAGGCAGGATCGAGCTTGGCCCGGTCAGCGCGCATCTGCTGGTCGCGGCCGAGCGCGGCCAATACGGCGGCGAGGATGGAGGTGGCCTCGGCATCGCCGGGCGCGCAGATGCGGTAGTGCAT
>Ga0224529_1000139_pt1 | contig 56148 bp, 52 predicted proteins | sample CBST50metaG_FD_179893 | JGI IMG/M metagenome (GOLD analysis project Ga0224529, IMG submission 179893) | Peat soil microbial communities from Stordalen Mire, Sweden - C.B.S.T50 | ecosystem: Environmental > Terrestrial > Soil > Wetlands > Peat | place: Sweden: Norrbotten County, Stordalen Mire...
TGGTAGTGTGGGGTTTCCCCATGCGAGAGTAGGGAACTGCCAGGCATCCAATTGAACGAAGCCCTCTGTGAAAGCAGAGGGCTTTTTTCTGTCTGCCGATTGGGCAATTCGCTACTCAGTTTGCTACTCGAGTAGTGATCAGGATACTTTATTCATCAGGCAGGGTACTGTCACCAACGTAGACGGATCCGGCGGGGTGGTGACTTTTTTCAGCCAGTCATCCATGCTGGTTTTATGCAAACTAGCGAATTGTTCGCGCACACGTTCCCATGCCGATTCAGACAGGCTGTATTCGGCCTGATGGAGTATGTAGTGCGATTCGAATTTGATTGTGCCTTTTTTCTTTTCGGCGACGATGGTGAACTTGCTGGAATACAAAAGGAACAGAACCTTACCATCCCCCTTCTGTAGCAAGTTCTGCGTGAAATTGGACTGCTTTTGTTCTTCCTTGGAATAAGACAGGGCCGCGGTTACGAGCTGCTGCAGGCCGGACTTGATTTTCTTCATGTCGTCTTGCAGCAAACCTTCAAAACCTTGCATGAACGAGTTGATCAGCTCGTCCGCATTATGGCTCTGCTGAGATATCGTCTGGACACTGCTATTTTCCAGCGTGATGACCGGAACCTGTGCTATTTGCTGGGTAAATGCGAGAAAATAGGGTTCAGTACCGAAATTACCTGGGTCCAGTGGGTTAAATTGCGAGCGGACACGGCAGAGATTGACGATAGTCTGCAACCCATCATAGATGGACTGTGGTGCATCAGATGTTGCGGAGGTTAGTGCTTTCGCATTGCCATTAATATATTCCTGGGTGGCAATACCCAGTGTTGGATTCAGAGCCTGTAAATCGTTTGCCGAGAAAAGAAAAATATTTTTCTTAAAATCAATAGGGCTGGTAATATGAGAAAGCCATGCTTGCGTACTTTTAACGATATCTTGTGAATTAACCATGATATATTTCCTGTTAAAGGACGAATGACTGCCTATACCCACATATTATGAATGCCTGAATAATCGGTCTTGGTAATAATAATCAAGTAAGTTGGATTAATAAGGCAATCCACTGGTAATACTATTTCGATCGGATTAAGCCGTTAACCACTGTGATTCTCAAACTGGAATTAAAACTTGATTTATTGGTGTGGATTTCACATTAAACTGAACCGATGATCCAACGTTGCCGGTAATAACGACTGTGATCGGTGTAGTCAACATATAAGTTCCATCAGGTTGTTCCACAGAGCCGGGTAATCTTTGACTATAATAAAATTCTCCATTCTGCGTCACTGTTGTTGGCGGAATTTTGCCGATATTAATATTCCAGACGCCGGAATAAGTCGATTCAGGAGGTACATTGAAAGTAATATCTTGATCCAAATCGAGCTCATCTTCATTTGTCGTTGTCTGAGAAGAGGATGAGGTGTCAGACACTGAAAATGACGCCGTCAAAGTTGACTTAACAGAAGCAACATCGGGAATACCTTCGCTTGCCTCAATAGAAGTCGAGATCGACGCTGTTGTTTGATATTCTTGCGTTGTTGTATTCGAGATGGTTACCGTCTTATTGGCGGCGACTGTATCCGTTATCGAAATAACCTGGCTCGTGGCATTCGTACCACTAAGGGTTTCGGTAATGGTCTTGCCTGACAGAATCGGCGACGACACCTCGATCGAGATGGAATCAATAACCGTCTTGACTGGAGAAATCAAGTTATATGAAAATGAGCTGACTTTGTCATTCATGCCGCTAGTCGGCAGATCAACTACGGCTGCAATGTCCGACTGGCCGTAGGGATTACTTGCCCCGAGGTAAATCGATTGACCACTTCCGTTGGCGTTGTCGGATAACTTAAGCAGTTGTGGCGGTATCAAACAAGGATAGCTGACGGATGAAGCCTTATCCTGAAGCCACCATGAACTGATTGAGTTAGTCCCTATTGACGGCCATTCAGAAAGGAAAATAGTGGCGAATGTCCCTTGTTCGCCTACGTCATAAAAAAGCTGGAACCAGCCCTGCGATAGATCCACTTTGCGCCAGATTCCGCCACTCAAACAGTCATTGGCTCCGTAGGCTACCAGATCGATCGTCTGAATCTCACCGTTTCCGATCAAATCCACACAAACTCCGGCACCGGAAAAATCGTACGGGTTTGAGTTTTGCACCACGTTATTGCATAGTGTACATACAACGTTCTTTGGAAGGTTGAATACAATCCATGTCGCATTGTCTTGCAATGAACTACCAGAAAATGAGAAATGATTGCCAGATGAATATTGTGGCTTATTGGTGTCAATCGTAAATGAAGGACTATTCCAGTTATTATCCTTAAATAAAATTATTTGCCCGGATGGGCATTGTCCGTTAAATTGAGCCGATGTTAATGGCGGAACATAAAAGGGCTCTTTATATACATTTTTACTCATTTTTATTTCCTTAGATTTATGAACACCAAGGGAGTATTCGAAAGGATGAGTCAAGACATAACATAGAGTATTTATACGTGGTTAATGTGATCCATATATACAATTATAAATTATTTATCAATATTGATTGGCAACCACTTTTCCCGAGATATTTTCTAATCTTGTGGTTTAAGTGAAATTATCTTCCCTAAGCCATATTAATTGAAAATTCCGGATATAATTTTGGGCGAATTTAAATGGAATTAACAGCAGGTCTTGTCTTAATAATTATACTCGGGCAAAAACAGGATAACCGGTTTACATATATGATTGACTGGCCTGTGCCGCTTGCGATTTAACTCACGTAATGGCGCAAGTCGTCAGTGTGAATAGCAGCATCATCCCGCAGGATACGGTAGTTATATGCAGCACCATCTACAAACGCCGCGAGGCTCATTCGTGTCCTTGACCTCTTCAGTAATTCTTTCGAAGGTCCATCCGAGATGATGCTTGCCCGAAGCACGATCCCTTCGACATCTGGCACCTTTTCCATCAAATCAGTGCATTAACCCATACTGAGAAACGTTGCCGTCAAGCCACTTTTACGCATCGAGCCGGCTATCTCGTTTGCGGGACTTCATCGTTGATTTCAGACTCATTCTGCAAGCGTTGGCGCCGCCGCAAATGGGGAAAACATCGCATCCAAAGGCCCACCACCACTAACGTTCCGATTCCTCCCAGCGCCGCGGCCGGTACCGCTCCCAGCCAGGCCGCAAGCAGACCTGATTCGAACTCTCCCAACTGATTGGAGGTATTAACGAATATAGAATTGACCGCGTTAACCCGGCCGCGCATTTTGTCTGGGGTATCCAATTGCACCAGCGAGTGCCGGATAACCATGCTCACCATGTCGAAAATGCCCAGCATAAACAGCGCCAATAATGACAACCAAAGCAGGCTGGACAGGGCGAATACCACTGTCGCGACACCAAAACCGGCCACCGAGCAAAACATGATGATCCCCACGCGATGCTCCAGCGTACGATGACTAAGCCAAAATCCCATCAGCAGAGCGCCCACCGCTGGGGCCGCACGTAATAATCCCAGCCCCCATGGGCCGGTATGCAGAATATCTTTGGCGAAAATCGGCAGCAATGCCGTGGCGCCGCCCAGCAGCACGGCAAACAAATCCAGCGAAATTACGCCAAGTATGTCGGGTCGCGCCCGAATAAAACGCACCCCGGCAAACAGCGTGGCAAAAGTGGCGGGTACACGAGGCGCCGGGGCCTGTTCGTAACTCAGCAAACCAACCATCATGATCGACAGTAAATACAGTAGAAAGGCAACTCCATAGACAGCATGTGCGCCGGCCACATACAGAAAACCGCCCAGCGCCGGACCCACCATCATGGCGGCCTCGCTCGAGGCGGCAGTGGCGGCGGTGGCCCGCGCCAATAGTTCGGGCGGCACCAGCGTTGGTATCATTGATTGCATGGCCGGCCCTTCCATGGCTTTTGCTACCGCCATTAAAAAGACCAGTCCGAGGATGATATATTCATTGGCCTGATGGGTTAGCGATGCTAAAGCCAGTAAAGCAATGGCCAGCCCTTCGACCATTTGTCCCAACAATACGATTCGGCGGCGATCAAATTGGTCGGCGATATGGCCGGCTGGCAGCGCGAGCAGAACCGACGGTAGAAACTGCGCCAGGCCAATAAGGCCAAGATCCAGCGCTCGGCCTGTGGTCGCATAAATTTGCCAGCTCACCGCAATAAACATCATCTGAAAACCAAAACCTGAACAGGTGCGGGCCAGCCAAAACGCTACGAAGGATCGATGTTTTAACAGGGAATTCGTATCACTGGAGGTTGAAGACGGCATGACAAGTCCTGCAAAAAAATTGGAGGCTACGCGCGGCACGCGGAGCCCGGCGGCAAGTTCGGGATGACTCAGGTTAACAATTCATTTGAAATGGGACAATCACTTAACGGATTGTAGATAGAACCGGTCGTAAGTTTTTATTACAGCCCAATGCCGTTGGATTGTCGCAAATCCCGATCTCACCTTGAGACCAGCGCTTGCTGAACGATAATTTCGATAACCCATTCACGTCATTTGTCTAAAAGCCGATAGTGGTCGAGGAAAGCCGGTTCCTCATATTAAAAAGTGATAACTGACAATGAATTAGTCATATTATTGTGGTAGTACCTTATATCTTCTATTATAAAACAGGGATTTGTCGTACTTGATTTTGATAAGCAAAATTCAATGGTAGGAATTTTGTATAAATAGTGCATACTGCGTGCTTTTGCGCGGTTCTATGAGTCTCTAACGCGCATCGCTTTAGGATGTTCTAACAAGAAATTATGGGCACAGAACATAAACAGTCGTTATCGGCGGCAACCGTGGCGGCAATCGGGGTAGTTTACGGTGATATAGGTACCAGCCCCCTTTATACTTTCAGAGAATGTTTTTCCGGCGGTTATGGTTTTGAGGTTCGACCGGACATTGTCTTCGGTTTTCTTTCCCTCATTCTCTGGATGCTGATCCTGATTGTCTCCCTGAAATACCTCATCTATGTGATGCGGGCGGATGACACTGGCGAAGGCGGCATCCTGACGCTGATGTCTTTGGCGGGTCGGAATACGACGGCGCGGACGACAGCGGTAATTGTTATTCTGGGATTGATCGGCAGTGGTTTTTTCTATGGCGATGTGGTTATCACTCCGGCAATTTCGGTGATCTCGGCTATCGAAGGGTTATTGATCATCGCACCCTCTTTTGAGGATTATATTGTCCCCGCGTCCATCGTGGTGATCACATTATTGTTCGTGATCCAGAAGCATGGTACAGGGAGCGTCGGTAAACTGTTCGGACCGATCATGCTGGTCTGGTTCCTTTGCCTGGGTCTGCTAGGCATTCGCAGTGTTATCGCTTACCCGGAAGTCTTGCAAGCGCTGAATCCGAAATGGGCGATAAACTTTTTCATCGTTTACAAAAAAATGTCCTTTTTCGCCTTAGGTGCAGTGGTGCTCTCCATCACCGGGGTGGAAGCGCTGTATGCCGATATGGGCCATTTTGGCAAGTTCCCGATTCGCGTGGCCTGGTTTTCGGTGGTGTTGCCCTCCCTGGTGCTGAACTATTTTGGTCAGGGCGCCTTGTTACTGAAAAATCCCGAATCCATTATCAACCCTTTCTTTTTATTAGCGCCTGGCTGGGCGCTGGTGCCTTTATTGATCCTGGCGACTGTGGCAACGGTCATCGCCTCGCAGGCGGTTATTTCCGGGGTATTTTCCCTGACGCGTCAAGCTGTGCGACTCGGTTATCTGCCGCCGATGCGTATTATTCATACGTCTGAAATGGAAGCCGGACAGATCTATGTTCCCGTCATTAACTGGACGTTGTATATCGCGGTGGTGTTGGTGATTCTGATCGCCAAACATTCCAGCAACCTGGCAGCGGCATATGGTATCGCCGTAACGGGCACCATGTTGTTGACCAGTATTCTGGTCACTTGGGTGGCGGTGGAAAACTGGCATTGGAACCGCATTCTGGTTGCAATAATATTAGCGGTGTTGCTCATTATCGATACGCCAATGTTTGCGGCCAACGCCTTCAAGCTGTTCTCGGGCGGGTGGTTGCCGCTGGGCTTGGGGCTGATAATGTTTGTGATTATGACCACCTGGAAAAGCGAGCGTTTCCGCTTGCTGCGACGATTGAATGCTCACGGCAATTCCCTGGAAGCAATGATCGCTTCCTTGGAAAAACATCCGCCGGTACGCGTGCAGGGCACCGCCGTATTCCTGTCGCGGGCGATCAATGTTATCCCGTTTGCCTTGATGCATAACCTCAAGCACAACAAGGTATTGCATGAACGCGTCATTCTGCTGACGTTGCGTACCGAACAAGCCCCCTATGTGCATAATGTCCGGCGCGTTACCATAGAGCAACTATCACCCACCTTTTGGCGCGTCATCGCCCGTTATGGCTGGCATGAGACGCCCAATATGGGTGAGGTTTTCCATCGTTGCGGTTTGGAAGGGCTGTCCTGCCAGATGATGGAGACATCATTCTTCATGTCCCATGAATCATTGATGTTGGGCAAGCGGCCTTGGTATCTGTTTCTACGCGGCAAATTGTTTATGGCGCTTAGCCGCAATGCGTTACGCGCGGCTGATGAATTCGAAATCCCGCCCAACCGGGTTATTGAGTTGGGTACCCAGGTAGAGATTTAATCGCCGGTCTTATCATTGGCGCTAGCGCCAACTATCTGATATCTGAACGGCGCGGCGGCTTAGCGCAATTGCATAAGCCGCTGCTGTTTCGCTAATGTATCCCTTATTCCTCACACTTTTGCCCCCGAAACGAGATGTTTATTCCCCTAATGTGATTTTTTTCATCAGTCGGTCAGTGTGGCAAGTCCGCATCCCATGATTTTGCTTCAGCGCGGTATGGTGAATATTCATGCCTGCGTCGGTTGGGCTTAACCCGTGTCTGGTGTTATCGGCAAATCATGAACTGCGGTAAATATCAGCATCACCTGAGGCTATATCCATCAGATATTTTCATCGGATCAGTACTGAAAATATAAAATTCATTTATATCAATGGATTAGATACATGGCATAAGGATTGCTCTTAATAGACCGGAAGCTATTAAGAGGATGTGCCATGAAAAAAAATAACGCAGTCGTAATCAATGCCAAAGACAACGTTGCGGTTGCCCTGACGGCGCTCCATGCCGGAGAAGAAGCCGTCGTCGCCATCGACCAACACATCATCACTGTGCCATTACGCCAGGATGTGCCGTTCGGGCACAAATTCGCCATCTCGGACATCAGTCTGCACGGCGAAGTTTATAAATACGGTGAATCAATCGGTCGCAGCACCGCGCCAATCACGCGGGGCGATTATGTTCACGTGCATAACGTGGAAAGCGAACGTGGCCGCGGCGACTGGCAATAACGGGAGAATATGATGAGCATGACATTCAAGGGGTATCGTCGTCCGGATGGTTCAGTGGGCATTCGCAACCATGTACTGATTTTACCCACCAGCGCGTGTTCCAATAAAGTCGCGCGCGACATCAGTTTGCAAGTAAAAGGCGCTGTCTGGATAAACAATAATTTTGGGTGTTGCCAAATAGCCAGCGACGCCAAACTCACGGTGAAAACCTTAATCAATGTTGCCGCCAATGGCAATGTCGGCGCGATACTGGTGGTGGGGCTGGGTTGTGAAGGCGCCGAACCCACCTATGTCACCGATGAAATACGTAAAACCGGCAAACCAGTCAGTTGTATCACTATCCAGGGCGAAGGCGGTACGCTGAGTTGCCAGGCCAAGGGTATTTCACTGGCGCGAGTTTATGCTCAGGATTTGTCGATGCAGACCACGGAAGATATTTCCATTGCCGAATTGACATTAGGAATGGAATGCGGCGGTTCCGATACCACGTCAGGCCTGATCTCCAATCCATCGCTGGGCGTCGCTTGCGATAAGCTTATCGCTGAAGGCGGCACCGCGATGTTGTCTGAAACCACCGAGTTTATCGGCGCCGAACAGGTGTTTGCCAAACGGGCCGTTAATCCGCAAGTTGCCAATGAATTCATCGAGATGGTGCTGGATTGCGAACGGCGAGCCAAAGCGCTGGGTGAAGATATACGCGGCGGGCAACCCACACCGGGAAATATCAAAGGCGGACTGACCACCATTGAAGAAAAATCCCTCGGTTGTATTCATAAAGCGGGACATTCCCCGTTACAAGGCGTTCTGAAATATGCCGATCAGCCTAAAGGACATGGCCTTTGGGTGATGGATACCCCAGGGCAGGATATTGAGTCATTATCGGGGAAAGTCGCCGGCGGCGCCAATTTGATTGTTTTTACCACCGGCCGAGGCAGTCCGACCGGTACCCCGATCGCCCCGGTAATCAAGATCACCGCCAACGAAGCTACGTTCGCCAAAATGAGCGATAACATCGATTTGGATGTTTCGGCCGCCATGCGTGGCGAAGCAACCATCGAAGAGATGGGGCAACAGGTATTCGCTGAAATTCTCAATGTCGCCAATGGCAAAAGCACTAAAGCAGAAGTGCTGGGCCATGATGAATTTTCCATTTATAAAATTGCGCCTTCCTTCTGATTAATGAGGAAATTTGGCCTAAAGGGGCGACGACGCCCCTTTTTTACTGATTACCGCATAGAGGCTGATATGAGAATCAAACGAGTACTCGAAAAATTCCCAGGCGGCATGATGGTCATACCACTGATTATCGGCGCCCTGTTTAAAACCTTTTTCCCGCATGCGCTGGAAATCGGCAGTTTCACCACGGCGCTTTCCCATGGATCGATGGCGATTCTGGCGGTGTTTTTCATTTGCATGGGAGCGGAAATCCGCTTTACCGCCGCGCCGCAAGCATTGAAAAAAGGCGCTGCCATTACCCTGTCCAAACTGGTGGTCGGGATTATCATCGGTTTGGCCGTGGTTAAATTTTGCGGCCAGAATGGCCTGTTCGGGCTCTCCGGGCTGGCGATTATATCCGCTATGACCAATGCCAATATGGGCCTGTACGCAGCGCTGACCAAAGAATACGGCAATGAAACCGACCGCGGAGCCATTGCGGTGCTTTCAGTACTGGAAGGGCCTTTTCTGACCATGGTGGCGATGGGGACCGCCGGGCTGGTGTCTATCCCGTTTATGGATTTTGTCGCAGTGATTATTCCCATCATCATCGGCGTCATATTGGGTAATCTGGATGAAGAAATGCGTGTCTTCCTCAAGAGCGGCGGAGGTATGCTGATTCCTTTCTTCTCATTCGGCCTTGGCACCAATATTGATTTCAAAACGTTATTACAAGCCGGTTTATCGGGCATATTACTGGGTGTGATGACGGTGGTCATCGGCGGGGTCTTTAATATTCTGGTTTCACGTCTGACCGGCGGCAGCGGCATTGCCGGCGCCGCAGTTTCAACCACGGCGGGTAATGCCGTCGCTACCCCGGCCGCCATTGCCAGCGTCGATCACAGTATGGCCGGTTTGGTGGCGATGGCGACGCCGCAAGTTGCCGCATCCACAATCGTTTCTTCGTTGTTGTCGCCGTTGCTGACCGCCTGGGTCGCTAAAAAAGAAGCTCAGCGCCGGGAAAAACACCTTATGCCCGCGGCAAAAAGCAAAACATTAAATGTAAATAGTATGGAGCGCTAACAGAAAAAAATTTCACTGTGCTTTATCCTGATGCGGAAGTTAATAAACGGGTTATTAGTAATGAAGAAGCTTCCGCATATTTGCATTATTTCTCCGACGCCTGATCTAACGGAAAATATCGTCGGCATCAAGGCGAATTATGCCGGTAAAGCCAATCTCAGCATTATTGAATCCAGCCTGACCGCCATCAAAGCAACGTTGAAGACACTGCCATTGGATGATTATGACGTGTTCATCAGCCGTGGCGGAATGGTGCGATTACTGGAACAGTGTATCAAGCAGCCGATCATTGAAATAAAAACCTCCGCTTATGATGTCATTGATGCGCTTGCGCCTTATCGTAATCAACAACGAATAGGCATCGTCGGTTATGTCAGCGTAATTAATGGCTGCCGTAAAATCGCCGCGATGCTGAATATACCGCTGAAAGTCTTCACTGTGCCCGATATGTCGTTACCGACCATTAACGGGATTCGCCAGCAGGTGCGTGCGCAAATGGCCAGCGGCGAGATTGACCGGCTCATTGGCGATGCCATCATTACCGATTATTTCGATCTGCCTCTCGAACGCTGTACTCTGCTCAATACCGGCGTGGAATCTATTGATCGGGCGATGGAAGAGGCGATTACCGTTTATCATGAACTCTCCCGCCAGCGGGTGGAAACGTGCCAGTTACAGACGTTAATCGATGCGGTCAGCAAGGGCATTATCACCATTAATCCCCAAGGGGACATTTTGCATAGCAACAGTCAGGCGATGTCTATGCTGGGATTATCGCAACGTAGCGGCGATAATTTGCAGCGCTACCTGACATTAGGGCCGTTATCGCGCTTCAACGAACAGCATGACATCAACGAGAGTCTGATTATCGACAGCGCCGCATATGGTTCGTTGTTGGTTAAGGTGACGCCCATTTTCGAAAGCGGCGAAACAGACCGCTTGATCATTACTTTGCAAAAAGCCGCCACGGTGCGCGTTGAAGAGCAGGCGCTCAGACTCAAAGAGGCTGAAAAAAGGAATTTTCAGGCCCGGTACAGTTTTAACGATTTCATTACCGGCAATCAGGAAATGGCCCGTCGACTGACCCTGGCGACCGCGTATGCCAAAACCGACGCCACTATCTTGTTGATCGGCGAGAACGGCACTGGCAAGGAAATCATCGCCCAAAGTATTCATAATGCCAGCGAGCGTCGGGATAAAATGTTTGTGCCGGTCAATTGCGGCGCTATTCCCCCCGATATTCTGGAAAGCGAACTATTCGGTTATGTTGAAGGGGCATTTTCCGGCGCATCGCGCAAAGGTAAAACCGGTTTGTTTGAATTGGCGCATAACGGTACGCTGTTTCTTGATGAAATTACCGAGCTGGATAAAAGCCTGCAATCCAAACTCTTGCGGGTTTTACAGGAGCGGCAGCTTATCCGTTTGGGTTCGGATCGCATTATTCCCATCAATGTTCGCGTTATTGCCGCCACCAACCGTAATATTCAAACCTTCGTTCAGGAAGGGGGCTTTCGCGAAGATCTGTATTATCGAATCAATGTGCTGAAAATTACGGCCATGCCGTTACGTGAACGGCCTGAAGATATTCGCGCTATTGGGCAATATTGGTTAAGCCGTTTTCGCCAGCGTTATGGATTACCGTCTCTGCAATTGGCGGAGGATTTATGGCAATTTCTTACCCAATATGGCTGGCCGGGCAATGCGCGTCAGCTGATTAATATCATGGAACGGTTGGCGTTGTCGGCGCCCAGCGACCGGCTTGACCTTGAATCGTCGGCGCTTTATATCGAAGATTTGACCGGTACGTACCAGGTTGCGGTCAAAAAATGCTGTTCTAACTGCGAGTTGCTGGAAGGCAGTTATCATCAAATCCGCCGGAGCATTCTGGAACGCGTGATCGCCAAAGAAGGCTATAACAAAAGTCGTACCGCGCGATTGCTGGATATCGACCGGACATCGATCAATCGCTGGCTGATGAAGCCGTAACGAAGCCATCGATATTCCCTGCGGCGCGGGTATCCGCCTCTCCTCCTCCGTTTATTCCGAGTCAGCTCCCCATGCTTGATCGGGGGTTTCTTTGACCAATCTTGCTTTCATACATTACGCTTTGCAGGAGTGATTAAGCATCAATCCTCATTTAGATGAAACATTTTCAACTTAAGGCGGAATGCTCGACTTGAGTGAGTAAAAGCGGTAATGTCGGGCATCTGGATGTCTAAACGTTTAAACGTATGCTTTGAGGTTATAAGGTTATGCCGATTCGGGTGCTAGATGAACTGCCAGCAGTCAATTTTCTGCGGAATGAAAATGTGTTTGTGATGACGACTTCCCGCGCCAGCACACAGGAAATCCGTCCGTTGAAGGTATTGATTCTTAATCTGATGCCGAAAAAAATCGAGACTGAAAACCAGTTCCTGCGTTTGTTATCCAATTCACCGCTGCAAATTGACATTCAATTGCTGCGCATTGATAGCCATGAGTCGAAAAATACGCCAACTGAACATCTCAATACGTTTTATTGCGATTTTGAAGACATACAGCATCAAAATTTCGACGGCCTGGTCGTAACCGGCGCGCCTCTGGGCCTGGTGGAGTTCAGCGATGTGGTTTATTGGCCGCAGATCGAGCGGATCCTGCATTGGGCGAAAGATCATGTCACGTCAACGCTGTTTGTCTGCTGGGCGGTGCAAGCGGCATTGAATATCCTCTACGATGTCCCGAAGATGACCCGTAAAGATAAACTGACCGGCGTTTATCAACATAACACGCTTAAACCGCATGGTTTATTGACTCGTGGTTTTGACGAAACGTTTCTGGCGCCTCATTCGCGTTATGCCGATTTCCCGACAGATATTATCCGGCAGTATACCGACCTGGAAATTTTGGCCGAATCCGAACAGACCGGCGCCTATCTGTTCGCCAGTCAGGATAAGCGAGTGGCCTTTGTGACAGGCCATCCCGAATATGACGCGCTGACCCTGGCTGGTGAGTTTCATCGTGATTTGGCGGCCGGCCTGAATCCGTCAATGCCGGTGAATTATTTTCCGCATGATAATCCGGAACTCACGCCGCAAGCGAGCTGGCGCAGTCATGGGCATCTATTGTTCGCCAACTGGCTGAACTATTACGTTTACCAAATCACGCCTTATGATTTGCGCAATATGAATCCGTCCGCAGACTAAAATTGCTCGGTACCGCGATAAAGGACGAACCCTTTAATCGCGGTCCAGTCAGGCCTTCGGGTTTACAGCGTGATGCAGCTTGCGCCTTCTTCCGCGCCGGAAAGCTGGCTACGCAAAGCGCCAAACAGTTCCCGGCCGCTGCCGATATGGCCGGCGCTTAAATCCGGTTGAGTCACCACGCGTTGGGCCAGTTCCCGTTCATCAATCAATAGCGACAGCTCCCCGGTGATGCCGTTAACGCGGATCATATCGCCGGTACGGACTTTGGCTAGCAAACCACCGGTACAGGCTTCCGGCGTAACGTGGATGGCCGAAGGGACTTTGCCCGATGCGCCGGAAAGACGGCCATCGGTCACCAGGGCGATTTTATAACCCCGATCCAGCAATACGCCCAATGGCGGCATCAATTTGTGCAGTTCCGGCATGCCGTTCGCCCGAGGACCCTGATACCGCACTACAATGACGCAATCTTTGTTCAATTCACCAGCGTCAAATGCCGGTCCGACGTCATGTTGGCTTTCGAAGACTACCGCCGGCGCCTCGATAACCTGATGGGTGACGGGAACCGCTGAAGTTTTCATTACCGCGCGTCCCAGGTTGCCGGCCAGTACTTTGGTGCCGCCGTGATGTTCAAACGGGTTCGCCAGGCTGGAGATGACTTGCGGAGCCGGTGATGTTTCCGGACCTTCGCGCCAGGCTAACGCGCCCTTATCCAGCCAAGGCTCCAGGGTATAGCGCTGTAAGCCAAAGCCGACCACGGTATTGACATCTTCATGCATCAATCCGCCTTTCAATAATTCCCGGATAACCAGCGAGGTGCCGCCGGCGTCATGGAATTGATTGATATCCGCCGGACCGTTCGGGTATATCCGCGCCAACAAGGGCACTACATCCGACAAATCGGAAAAATCATCCCAATTGATGATGATGCCCGCAGCGCGCGCCATCGCCACCAAATGCATGGTGTGGTTGGTTGAACCGCCCGTGGTCAGCAATGCAACGATGCCGTTGACGATCACTTTCTCATCCACCAGGCGTCCTATGGGCAGATAGTTACCGCTATTCTCGGTTAGACGGGTGACTTGAATGGCGGCTGCATCGGTTAACGCATCGCGTAACGGGGAATCCGGTTGCACAAAGGAGGAACCGGGCAAATGCAACCCCATCATTTCCATCAGCATCTGGTTTGAATTGGCCGTGCCGTAAAAAGTGCAGGTGCCGGCGCTGTGATAAGATGCCGCTTCCGCATCCAGCATGGCGGCCCGATCCAGTTTGCCTTCGGCATATAATTGCCGGATTCGCACTTTTTCTTTATTTGGCAGGCCGCTGGCCATGGGGCCGGCGGGAATAAACACTGCCGGCAGATGACCAAATGACAAGGCACCCATGACCAGCCCCGGGACGATTTTATCGCAAATACCGAGGTATAACGCCCCGTCGAACATATTATGGGATAGGCCGATGGCGGCGGACATAGCGATGATTTCGCGGCTCATCAGCGATAATTCCATACCGTCCTGCCCTTGGGTCACGCCATCGCACATTGCCGGAACGCCGGCCGCCACCTGACCAATTGCGCCGGCGCTGTTGAGTGCTTTGCGCAGGCGTTCCGGATAATGTTCATAGGGTTGGTGAGCTGAAAGCATATCGTTGTAGGCGGTGATAATGGCGATGTCATTGTGCGTCAGGCTTTTCAGCATGGCTTTATCGTCAGGCTGGCAGGCGGCGAAACCATGAGCCAAATTACCGCAGGCCAGTTGCGCGCGATGAACCGTTTTGGAACGCGCGCTTTCAATGCGCGCCAAATAGGCGGCGCGGGTACGTTTAGATCGGTCGATGATACGTTGTGTCACTTTGGCTACGGTAGGATTCATACATGCCTCGCTTAAGATTGAACGGTTCAGAATCACTGCCGCCTACGGCGGGCAATTCAGAACAACGGAATTCAGGGTCCTGCTGCCCATAACGTTGTCTTTGCGCTTGTTTTTATAAGGGTTTGATTGCGTGTCAACGTGATGGCGTAAGCCCGGGCAGCCTCATTTTCACCGGAAACTGATCAACGATGTTTCGATGAGGCCGCGGTGAGCATGGGATGTCATGCTTGGGTTTTACCCTATTCATAGGGCGCTTATACGATAGTCGAATTATAGTTGAATCGTGTCAGCTCCTATTAACTTAAAAAGCCGGCTGCGTTGACTGCGCTGCAACCGGCTGAAGTTAAGGTCAATTCTCTTCTTTTGGCAGCGTGCCTATCATGCCATGCGCGCTGCCGTCAGTTTAGCGGCTGTTTTGCGAGTAAAAGCCATTGACGTACTTCAGTGCGTCGCCGATAACCTTTTCTACCGGTTGATCGATATTCACGACAAACACGTCAGTTTCATCGGCGCCGGGTTCTTCGAGCGTATCGAATTGCGTGGTCAGCATTTCTGTCTTGAAAAAATGGCCTTTGCGGGCTTTCATCCGTTCTTCGATAACCTCGAAGGTGCCTTTAAGATAGATGAAAGACAAATTATCGTTCCCCACGCGCAGACGATCGCGGTACGCTTTTTTCAGGGCCGAACAGACGATAATGGAAATCGCATTGGTGCGTTGCATGGCGAATGCCGCATCGTTGATTGCCGCCAGCCAAGGCGCCCGATCGTCGTCATTCAAGGCATGGCCAGCCGCCATCTTATTGATATTGCTACGCGGATGGAGAAAATCGCCATCCAGAAAAGCGGCCGAAAGCTCACGGGCCAGGGCATTGGCCACAACGGATTTACCGCTGCCTGAAACGCCCATTAAAACGAAGATATGATTGGAGTTGGTGGTCATCGTATGGCTCCGCGCCAGCTAAATATGTTCAGTGATGTTACCGGTAACATTAAGCGTTTTCAGCAGCAGTTTCCAGTTGCCGCGAGTGTTTTTGTTTTCTTCTGTGATCAACTTCAAAGTATAGATGATAAACGAAACATTCTTTTTACATTAGATAGCCCAATTTTCAACCACGCCTTTCCCTGTTCCCAAAAAAATGTCGTGTTGCGGCCACCCTGACGATACGCGTGAAAGAATGAGGGGATAGCTGAAAAAGTCTCATCAGCTACTCCCTTTGTTCCGTCTCTAGTTATGTTAGGATGTTCTGCCTGTTTTGGCTCAAAAGATGACGCTGTTTTTCTACGTTGGATGGGGTAAAAGTGATCAATCGAGTTGACGAACTTCGCCGGCAATTAGCCCAGCGCATTATGGTGCTGGACGGCGCGATGGGTACCATGATTCAGAGTTACCGGCTGGAAGAAGCGGATTACCGGGGCGAACGTTTTGCTCAGTGGCCGAGTGATTTAAAGGGTAATAACGATCTCCTGGTACTGAGCAAACCCGAGGTCATTTCCGCTATTCACTATGCCTATCTTGAGGCGGGCGCCGATATTCTGGAAACCAATACCTTCAACTCCACCGCGATCGCTATGGCGGATTATCATATGGAGTCGCTGGTCGGCGAAATCAATCTGGCTGCCGCGCGTCTGGCACGGCAAAGCGCCGATGAATGGACGGCGCGCACCCCGGAAAAACCGCGTTATGTCGCCGGCGTCTTGGGGCCAACCAACCGCACCGCCTCCATTTCCCCCGATGTTAATGACCCGGCTTTCCGCAACGTCAGTTTCGACCAGTTGGTGAGCGCTTACAGAGAGTCTGTCCATGCGCTGGTGGAAGGGGGCGTCGATCTGATTATGGTGGAAACCATATTCGATACGCTTAATGCCAAAGCCGCCATTTTCGCCATTGAAACCGAATTTGAAGCCATGGGCGTGGAATTGCCGGTGATGATTTCCGGCACTATCACCGATGCTTCGGGGCGTACGCTTTCGGGCCAGACCACCGAAGCCTTTTATAATTCCCTGCGGCATGTCAAACCGCTGTCGTTTGGCCTGAATTGCGCCCTTGGCCCGGAAGAACTGCGCCAATATGTCGCTGAACTGTCGCGGATTGCCGAATGTTATGTCAGCGCGCATCCCAATGCCGGTCTGCCCAATCCTTTTGGCGAATACGATCTTGGCCCGGCGGAGATGGCCGGACAAATCAAAGAGTGGGCCGCATCCGGTTTTGTGAATATCGTCGGCGGATGCTGTGGCACCACGCCGCAACATATTGCCGCCATCGCCCGCGCGGTGGAAGGACTGGCGCCGCGCTTATTGCCGGATCGGCCGGTGGCGTGCCGGCTGGCGGGTCTGGAACCCCTGAACATTGATAAAGACACCTTATTCGTCAATGTGGGCGAGCGCACCAATGTCACGGGCTCGGCGCGTTTCAAACGGTTGATAAAAGAAGAAAAATACAATGAAGCCCTGGCGGTGGCCCTGCAGCAGGTGGAAAGCGGGGCGCAGGTTATCGATATCAACATGGATGAAGGCATGTTGGATAGCGAAGCCGCCATGGTGCGATTCCTCAGCTTGATCGCCGGCGAGCCGGATATTTCCCGCGTACCCATTATGATCGATTCCTCCAAATGGGATGTTATCGAGCAGGGGCTGAAATGCATTCAGGGTAAAGGCATCGTTAATTCCATTTCCATGAAGGAAGGCGAGGAAATATTTATTCATCATGCCCGTCTGGTCCGGCGTTATGGCGCGGCGGTGGTGGTGATGGCGTTTGATGAAGACGGCCAGGCGGATACCCGCGCGCGCAAGCTCTCTATTTGTCGTCGCGCTTACCGGATCTTAACCGAAACGGTGGGTTTCCCGCCGGAAGATATTATCTTTGATCCCAATATTTTTGCTATCGCCACCGGGATTGAAGAACATAACAACTATGCGATGGACTTTATCGGCGCTTGTGCCGATATCAAGGCCGAATTGCCTTATGCCTTGATTTCCGGCGGCGTTTCCAATGTCTCATTCTCGTTTCGCGGCAATGAGCCGGTGCGGGAAGCCATTCATGCGGTATTCCTTTATCACGCTATTCGCAACGGCATGGATATGGGCATCGTCAATGCCGGTCAGCTGGCGATATATGACGATCTGTCCACGGAACTGCGTGAAGCGGTGGAGGATGTCGTCCTCAACCGTCGCGCCGACGGCACTGAACGGTTATTGGAATTGGCGGAGAAATACCGGGGCGGCCAAGCTAACGAGGATAGCAAGCAACAACAGGCTGAATGGCGCGGCTGGCCGGTGACGAAACGGCTGGAATACGCCTTGATCAAAGGGATTACCGAGTTTATCGAGCCCGATACGGAAGAAGCGCGGCAGCAAGCGGCTCAACCCATCGAAGTCATTGAAGGCCCGCTTATGGCCGGCATGAATGTGGTCGGGGATCTGTTTGGCGCCGGTAAGATGTTTTTGCCGCAGGTGGTGAAATCCGCACGGGTTATGAAGCAAGCGGTAGCTTATTTGGAACCCTTTATTCAGGCCGGTAAACAGCAAAGAAAGGCGGCGGGCAAGATTTTGCTGGCGACGGTCAAAGGCGATGTGCATGACATCGGCAAAAATATCGTCGGGGTGGTTTTACAATGTAATAATTATGAAATCATCGACCTTGGCGTGATGGTCCCTATGGATAAAATCCTGAAAACCGCACGGGAAGCCGGGGTGGATATTATCGGTCTGTCCGGACTTATTACCCCGTCGCTGGATGAAATGGTGAGTGTCGCGAAAGAAATGGAAAGGCAGGGTTTCACCTTGCCGTTGCTGATTGGCGGCGCCACCACGTCAAAGGCCCATACCGCGGTGAAAATCGAGCCCCATTACAGCGGACCGACGATTTACGTACAGAATGCCTCCCGCAGCGTCGGGGTGGTGTCGGCCTTGTTATCGGATGCACAACGGGACGAGTTTGTGCAACGCACCCGCAGGGAATATGAGACGGTTCGTGTGCAGCACGGCCGTAAAAAACCCCGCACTCCGCCGGTAACATTGCAAGCGGCGCGGGAAAATCAAGCGGCGTTGGATTGGGATGCTTATACTCCGCCGGTTGCCCATCGCCTGGGTGTTCAAGCTATCAGCGCCTCCATCGAAACGCTGCGCAACTATATTGATTGGACGCCGTTTTTCATGACCTGGTCGCTGGCCGGCAAATATCCGCGAATTCTGCAGGACGAAGTGGTGGGCGAGGAGGCGCAGCGTTTGTTTGCCGACGCCAATGCCATGCTTGACCAGTTGTTTGCCGACAAGGCATTAAATCCTCGTGGCGTGGTGGGTCTGTTTCCGGCGAACCGGGTCGGCGACGATATCGAGATTTACCGCGACGACGCTCGTCGGGAAATTATTGCCACCAGCCATCATCTGCGACAACAAACGGAAAAAAATGATTTCGCCAACTATTGCCTGGCCGATTTTGTCGCGCCCAAATCCAGTGGTAAAGCGGATTATCTCGGCGCCTTTGCGGTGACCGCCGGTTTGGAGGAGGATTTGCTGGCGGCGGAATACGACCTGCGCCATGACGATTACAACAAAATCATGCTTAAGTCTTTGTGCGACCGGTTGGCCGAAGCCTTTGCGGAATATTTGCATGAGCGGGTGCGTAAGGTTTACTGGGGTTATGCCGCCCATGAAAATCTCAGCAATGAAGAATTGATTCGGGAAAATTACCAGGGTATACGGCCGGCGCCGGGCTATCCCGCCTGCCCGGATCATACGGAAAAAGCTGCTATATGGCAGTTGCTGGATGTTGATAACACCGTCGGTATGAAATTGACCGAATCCTATGCCATGTGGCCGGGAGCATCGGTCTCAGGATGGTATTTCAGCCACCCGGCAAGTCAGTATTACGCCGTGGCGCAGATTCAGCGGGATCAGGTCGAGGATTACGCCGCGCGTAAACAGATGCCGGTGGCTGATGTGGAACGGTGGTTGGCGCCTAACCTGGGATATGATGCCGATTAACGTGTGAGCCGAGTCGGCTGGCGCCGGAGTGTTGACACCGCCCGGCGTTGGTTCGGCACGCTAACACCGCCAAGTCTGGGATTTCGCCCCGATGTTCCCTCATGCTTCATATTGATTAGATTGGAAATAATGATTTTTATCGGCAATTATATCGGGCTAATTAATTATAGCTAATAATATAATGATTTTACCTAATCCTTATTACGGGTTAGATTGAAATAGGCCTGATTTGGAATTATCAATCATCTATTTATTATTTAATACCTAATTATAATGTTTTATTTTTTTTTGTACTTTTTGGATGCAATCTGAGTGGTCAATGAATAATGACATTAACCAACAGGACATGCCGCAGCACTATTCAGCTTATGCGCAGCGGGATGATTATTGCCGGGACAGAACTTATTGGCCGGCATGTGAAAAAGGCAAAGGGTGTTAAATATGGATCAACAAGAGAAAAAGATTTTCCTGGCAAATCTGGTGGCGGCATTTAAATCGACGCAACGTTATATCAAGCGGAATTATTCACCTCGTAAAGGTTTGGAAAAAGCCGCGCCCCCTTCATAATAGACATCCCTATTGTCGATGATAAACGATAATAAAATGGGGGATAAGATATCCCCTAATTATTATAGATCCTGCCGCTCGTCATTCCATTGACCGACTAGCCGGAATAAATATAAACCGTTTGGCAGGATGCCCCTTATTCAGCTTCGACGCTGATATGTAGGGTATCGTACCGCCAATATTCCAGGTCGCAATCGATAATCCGGGTATATTGATCTCGATTTATGCGGGTAATAAATAACGCCGGACTGTTGTCGGCGACTTTTAACGCCCGAGAGGCTGCTGAAGGGAAAGTGGTTGGTAACATATCAAAACGGACTTTGCCGTAGCGTATCCCATAGCGATTGGCATAAAGTTCAGTTAAAGAAGAGGTAAGATCCTCCTGAATAATTGCCGGGAAAAAAGCGGTATTCAGGTAATGTTCCACATAGAGCACCGCCCGCCCGTCAATTCGCCTGACCCGCCGGATACAGAATACCCGCGATTGCGCGGGCAGTTCCAGATGCGTGCGAATAATTTCCGGTGTTTCGATTTCATTGGCATCCAGGACCTCCGTAGCGGGTTTTCTTCCTTGATCTTGCACCATGGCATGGAAATGGCTGCGATGCAGTGGGTTATAAATGATGCGCGGCGGGCTGACAAACCAGCCACGGCGTTCTTCACGGTAAATCATCCCCTGGGCTTCCAGTTGACCCAATGCTTCTCTCAATGTGATGCGGGTCGTGGCGAATTGTTCGCTCAAGAGGCGTTCAGATGGTAAGCGGTTGTTGTGCGCCAGTACCCCCTGAGTGATCCAGCCGGTTATCGATTGGCATATGGCGGTAACTGTTTTCTGCCTGGATAGACCGAGCAGAAAAGAAACGTCATTATGAGGCATTATCATCACCCATCTGCATTGTCGTAGTGCATGTTTTTCCGCCTTTGCGGATGCGGTAGTAAAACCATAACAAAAAACAGGCTAAAAGAATTACTGACATCAAATATTCATCTTTGAAAGTTAGATTGGCTTAGTTCTTGCTGGACTAGACCAGTCATGTTCCCTCTTTACCACAATTTTCCGGAGCAATACATATGAAATTTCTGTTCGCTTCAGTGTTAACAACGGCCATTTTGCTGGCCAGTCAGGCCGGCCAAGCCGCGCCTGCCGATCTTTCGGCTCTGCAAAAAGCCGCGCAACAAGAAGGTCAGGTCATTAGCGTGGGCATGCCAGATAGCTGGGCCAACTGGAAAGGCACCTGGGCGGATTTGGCCAGCAAATACGGGTTGAAACATAGCGATACGGACATGAGTTCCGCGCAGGAGATCGCCAAATTTTTGGCGGAAAAAAATAACGCCAGCGCTGATATCGGCGATGTCGGTTCGTCTTTCGGACCAATAGCGGTGCAAAAAGGCGTGGCGCAGCCGTATAAACCGAGCACCTGGAGTCAGGTCCCCGCTTGGGCGAAAGATAAAGACGGCAATTGGGCGCTGGCCTATACCGGCACTATCGCCTTCATTATTAATAAGCAAACCGTAAAAAATGAACCGCATAGTTGGGCTGACCTGCTTAATGGGACGTATAAAGTGTCGGTGGGTGATGTCGGCACAGCGGCTCAGGCGGTTAACGGGGTACTGGCGGCCACGTATGCCATGGGCGGCAATGAAAAAAATCTTAAACCGGGATTGGATTTCTTCGCCAAACTGGCCAAGGCCGGACGGCTGGGATTAAATGACCCGACGATTTCCTCGCTGGAAAAAGGGGAAGTGGATGTGGGTATCGTTTGGGATTTCAATGGCCTTAATTATCGCGATACCATCGATAAAACCCGTTTTGATGTATTAATTCCTTCTGACGGCTCCATTACGTCGGGCTATACCACTATTATTAATAAATATGCTAAACACCCGAATGCGGCTAAATTTGCTCGAGAATATATCTTCTCCGACGCCGGACAAATTAACTTGGCCAGAGGTTATGCCCGGCCTATCCGTGTGGAACATTTAGTCCTGCCGGCTGACGTTAAAGCTAAGTTACTGCCGGTCGAACAATACAAAAATGCCCATCCAATCGCTGATCCGGCGGCCTGGGAACAAAGCGCCAAAACGCTGCCTCGGCTGTGGCAGGAAAACGTCATGATGGCTATGCAGCAATAAAGGAGTCGTGATGAAGACTCTGCTGGTGATATTGGACGGTTTGAATTATCAGGTTGCCCATGACGCCATGGGGTATTTGCAGGCGGAATGCGCGGCGGGGCAGGGACGCCTTTATTCGCTGGAATGCGAGTTGCCATCGTTGTCGCGGCCGTTGTATGAATGCATTCTTACCGGTATACCGCCAGTGGCAAGCGGCGTGGTCCACAACAATGTGGTGCGGCTTTCTCATCATCGCAGCGTCTTTCATTATGCGCGCGCCGCCGGATTGACCACGGCGGCGGCGGCCTATCATTGGGTCAGCGAACTGTACAATCGCGTGCCCTTTGACGCCGTGCGCGATCGGCATACCATTGATCCGCAAGCCATGATTCAGTATGGGCATTTCTATTATGCCGATCATTATCCTGATTCTCATTTACTGGAAGATGCGGAAAGTCTGCGTTTACGCTATCAGCCCGATTTTTTGCTGGCTCATACGATGAATATCGACGATGCCGGGCATCATTTCGGTTTATCCACGCCGCAATATCGCAATGCGGCGCGGGTGGTCGATGGTTTGTTATCGCAGTATCTACCGCAGTGGCTAAAGGAAGGTTATCAGGTGTTGATTACGGCGGATCACGGTATGAACGATGATCGTAGTCATGGCGGTAGCCTGCCCGAGGAGCGTCAGGTGCCTTTGTTCGTCTTCGGCTCGGCCTTCAGTTTGCTGCCGGCGGCTCCGCGGCAGACCGAATTATGCGGTACGATTTGTACGCTGCTGGACGTGGAACACGATAAGTCCGCTTGTATGGAGTTGCTAAAATGAAAGGTAAATGGCTGGCTGCCCTGATTTTGTTGCCTTTTGCGCTGTTTTACTGCGCCTTTCAGATTGCCCCCCTGATCTGGATGGCGTTCAACAGTTTCAATAGCCAGACGGAGGGCTGGGGGCTGGCTAATTACAAAGAAATTCTGACATCGTCATTTTATCTGCAAGCCCTGGTCTTTTCGCTGCAGATTACCTTTTGGTCCAGCCTGCTCGGTTTATTGATAGCGTTTATCGGCAGTTATTCATTACATCAACTAGGGCCTACCCGCTTGCGTACCGCGGTGATGTCCTTCACCAATATGACCAGCAATTTTACCGGCGTGCCGTTGGCGTTCGCCTTTATTATCCTGCTCGGCACCAATGGCTGCGTCACGCTGATATTGCGCCGTTACGGGATGTTGGGCAGTTTCAATCTGTATTCCAAAACCGGCTTAATGGTGCTTTACACCTATTTTCAGATCCCGCTGGGCGTGTTATTGATTTATCCGGCTTTTGACGCACTGAGAGAAGATTGGCGGGAATCCGCCGCATTACTCGGCGCGGGACGGTTGCGCTATTGGCGTTTTATTGGCTTACCGGTGCTGGCGCCGGCGTTATTGGGCACCTTCGTGATTCTGTTGGCCAATGCGCTGGGGGCTTACGCCACCATCTTTGCGCTCACCAGCGGTAATTTTAATATCATTCCGATCCGCATTGCCGCCCTGGTGGCCGGCGATCTTGATCTGGACCCTAATATGGCCAGCGCTCTTGGCGTATTTCTGGTTTTGTTAATGGTCTTTATTACCTTGATAAATCAATGGGTAATGCGTAGGAGCTATCTGCATGTGCGCTCCTGATTTTGGGTATTTTCAAGGAGACTACGATGTCGCGTCTTGAAAATGGTTATCACCGCTGCGTGGTGATGGTGATGCTGTTGCTGTTACTCTCGCCGTTGATCGCCACGCTGATTTATGCTTTTTCCACGCAATGGGGTTCGACGATCTTACCTGAAGGGTTAACCCTGAAATGGATGACCCAGTTGTGGCAGGATCCCCGTTTTTTGCTGGCGCTAGCGCATTCATTGGTCATCTGCTTCGGTGCGCTGGTACTGTCGGTCGTGCTGGTGCTGCCATTGATGTTTGTCATCGCTTATTATTTTCCGCGGCTGGATTCAGTGATGAATATTCTGATTTTGCTGCCCTTTGCCGTTCCTCCGGTGGTTTCGTCGGTCGGCTTGCTACAGCTTTATTCCGACGGTCCGCTGGTGCTGACCGGTACGCCATGGATATTGATTTTTTGCTATTTCACCATCGCGCTGCCGTTTATTTATCGAGCAATCACCAACAATATGCAGGCTATTCATTTACGCGATCTGATGGATGCGGCGCAACTGTTGGGCGCCAGCACCTGGCAAGCGGCGGTGTTGGTGGTGCTGCCCAACTTGCGTAAAGGCTGTATGATCGCCTTGCTGTTGTCCTTCTCCTTTTTGATAGGCGAGTTTGTCTTCGCTAACCTGTTGGTGGGAGACCGTTTCGAAACGCTGCAGGTTTATCTCTATAACATGCGTACCGGTAGCGGTCATTTTACCAGCGCGCTGGTCATTTCATACTTCCTGGTCGTCCTGCTGTTGACGCTGGTGGCGAATATGGTTAACAAGGGCAAGGATTAACTATGTCTTATTTGTCGGTTAAACAACTCAACAAACATTATGGGCAGACCCAGGTCTTTGAGAATATCGATTTCAGTGCCGATGAAGGCGAGTTGGTGACGTTGTTGGGACCCAGCGGTTGCGGAAAATCCACCTTACTGCGTTGCCTGGCGGGATTAACGCCGGTGGATAGCGGGCAGATACTGCTGCAGGGACAAAATCTGGTGCCGCTGGCGCCGCAGCAGCGCGGTATCGGCATGGTATTCCAGAGTTATGCCCTGTTCCCGAATATGACGGTGGACGGCAATGTGGCCTTTGGCCTGAAAATGCAAAAGCTGCCGGCTGACGAGATTCGCCGGCGCGTCGCGGAAGTGCTGGATCTGGTTGAATTACGTGAATATGCCACGCGGTACCCGCACCAGCTTTCCGGCGGTCAATCGCAACGGGTGGCGTTAGCGCGTTCATTGGTGACGCAGCCCCGGTTGCTGTTGCTGGATGAGCCGCTCTCCGCGCTGGATGCCCGTATCCGCAAACATTTGCGCGATCAAATACGCCGTATTCAGCAGGAGCTGCGTTTAACCGCCATTTTTGTTACCCATGACCAGGAGGAGGCCTTAACGCTTTCTGATCGGGTGGTGTTAATGAACAAGGGTAAAATCGTGCAGAACGGCACTGCCCAAATCTTGTATACCCAGCCCATTAACGCTTTCGCCGCCGGATTTATCGGCAGTTATAATGTACTGAGCGCGCAGCAGGCCGGTTTATTAACCGGCCGGACCTGGCAGGGACAAGTGGCGATTCGGCCGGAATCCATTGTTTTGGTGCCGGCCGGCCAAGGCATTGACGCCACCATCACCAGCCATAGCCTGTTGGGCAACGTGATCCGTTATCATGTGCAAGCCCTGGGTTTTGAACTGCTGGTGGATGTTTTGAATCGTTCGGTGGCCGATCTCCATCCAAACGGCGCGCAGGTTGGTCTACAGTTAGATATAACGACATTGTGTGAGGTGGCATGAGTCTGGCGTTGTTTGATTTGGATGAAACCATGATAAATGGCGACTGCGCCAGTTTATGGAGCCGGTATATGTTAGCCTTGGGCTGGGCTGAGAAAACCGCCTTTGTGCGCAAAGAACAAGCCATGATGCGGCAATACGCCCAAGGGACATTGGCTATGGACGACTATATGGCGTTTACCTTGCAGCCGTTGATCGGCCGGACGACCGGCGAAGTGGCATATCAGGTCGAGCGTTTTATCGACGAGGTGATTGCGCCGGCCATCCGTGAAGAAGCTCGCCGGTGCATCGACGCCCATCGCGAACAGGGCGATCGGGTCATTGTGATTTCCGCTTCGGGCGAACATCTGGTGGCGCCGCTTGCGCAACGGTTCGGCGTCAGCGAAACATTGTCCATTGAGCTTGACGTGCGGGATGATCGTTATACCGGCGAGACCCGGGGAATTTTAAGTTACCGGGAAGGCAAGGTCGCGCGGTTGTCCCAACTGCTGGGGGGCGAGCTGTCGGCGCTGGCCGAGGCGAGTTTTTATTCCGATTCCAGTAATGATCTGCCATTACTGATACAGGTCGGTTATCCGCATGTGGTGAATCCGGATGGCGCTCTGCTGCATCATGCGCATCAGAAGGGATGGCCGGTTCACCGCTGGTGAAAAGGAGTTATCAAACGCGTGTTGACCTTGTTACATCTGCTATCCGCGGTGGCCATGCTGGTTTGGGGTACGCATATTGTCCGTAATGGGATTATGCGCGTCTATGGCGCCCGTTTGCGCCAGGTACTTAGCAGCAGCGTAACGAAAAAGCCCATGGCGTTTATGGCCGGGGTCGGCGTCACGGCGCTGGTTCAAAGCAGCAACGCCACGGCTATGCTTATCACGTCCTTCGTCTCGCAGAAATTGGTGGCGTTGACTCCCGCCTTGGTGATTATTCTTGGCGCGGATGTCGGCACCGCGCTGATGGCCCGTATTCTCACCTTTGATCTTACCTGGCTCTCGCCGTTGTTGATTCTTATCGGCGTGTGCCTGTTCCTCGGCCGCAAGCAAACGCGCATCGGACAAATAGGCCGGGTGCTTATCGGCCTGGGTCTAATCCTGTTGGCGCTTGAACTGATAGTCGCTGCTTCAGCCCCCATCACGCAGGCCAACGGGGTTAAGGTGCTCTTTTCGTCATTGACCGGCGATATTGTGCTGGATGCGCTGACGGGGGCCATCTTCGCCATTTTCAGTTACTCCAGTCTGGCGGCGGTGTTGCTGACCGCCACGTTAACCGCCACTGATGTCATTTCATTCAAGGTCGCGCTGTGTCTGGTGATTGGCGCCAATCTCGGCAGCGGCATTCTGGCGATGATTAACGCCAGCGGACAAAATGCCGATGGAAGGCGGGTGGCGCTTGGCAGCCTGTTATTCAAACTTGCCGGTTGCGCGGTGGTGTTGCCTGTTATTCCGTTACTGGCTAAAGGCATGGGGCGCTTGCCCGGCAACCCGGCTGATCTGGTGATTTACTTTCATGTGTTTTATAACCTGATCCGCTGCTTGCTTTTGGTGCCGTTTGCCGGCCCCATGGCGCGCCTGTGCACACAATGGATCAGCGATAAACCCTCAAACGATCTTGGCATCCGTCCCCGCCATCTGGATAGCAGCGCGCTGGATACGCCCGCGCTTGCGCTGGCCAATGCTTCACGGGAAACCTTGCGCATGGGGGATGTGGTGGAAAGCATGCTGCAACTGCATGGCGAAGTGTTGCACGGTTTACCTAATAAAGACCGCGAAATATGGCGGTTGGATGACGATGTCGATGTGCTTTATACCGCCATCAAACTCTATCTGGCGCAAATGCCCAAAGAAGATTTATGCGAAGCGGACTCCCGCCGCTGGACGGAAATCATTGAAATGGCGCTCAACCTGGAACAGGCCGGCGACATCATCGAACGCATGACCGATGATGTCGCCGTTAAATCGCTGGCATCCCGCCGGGCCTTTTCCACTGAAGGTTTGCGTGAACTGGATACCTTGCATGAACAACTCGTGTCCAACCTGCGTCTGAGCCTGTCGGTGTTCCTGTCAGGCGATATTACCGTCGCACGGCGTTTGCGGCGGGCAAAACACCTGTTTCGTATTACGGATCGCAGTTATGCCCATGCCCATGTTGATCGTCTGCATCAGCAAAACGTCCAGAGCCTGGAAACCAGTTCTCTGCATCTGGGGTTATTGGGCGATATGAAACGCGTCAACTCGCTGTTCTGCTCGGTAGCCTATAACACCCTGGAAGTTTCTGGGGAGGTCGCCGGCGATGCTGATGAACAGCTTAATAAAACCACCCAGGCCATCTGACTCCACGCGATAACGGCTAACCGCCATAACGTGGAGTCCCGTAAGTCACCCAAGGATGCCGGCCGGCTCTATTTGTTTAACCGAACAGGTTTTTATGCAGGGTTTTAACCACTTGTTCGGCATCCTGGCCGGGTACCAGCAGGCAGAGGTTATGGCTGCTGGCGCCATAGCAAATCAGCCGGATGTTGAACGGATCCAATACGCCGAACACGTCTTTACCCACGCCGCATGCTTGCGATAACTTATTGCCGATCAACGCGATCAGCGCCAGATTTTCTTCCACTTCCACCCGGCACAACGACGAGAGTTCCGTGAGCAGGGAAGTGGTCAATAAACTGGCGCTGCTGGATGTTGAACCGGTGGTATCCATAGTGAGCGCCACACTGACTTCAGACGTGGTAATCAGATCCACGGAAATATAATGGCGGGCGAGTATGTTGAATACTTCGGCCAAGAACCCTCTGGCTTGCAACATATTCAGGCTATGCAGCGTCAGCAGCGTTTGCCGGCGGCGCAGGGCAATTGCGCGAAACAACGGGGGATTAGGCGTTTTGTTGGTCACCAGCGTACCGCCGATGTCAGGATCTTTGCTCGACCCGACAAACACCGGAATATCGCTGCGCACCGCTGGCAATAACGTGGCCGGGTGCAGGATTTTCGCGCCGAAAGTGGCCATTTCCGCCGCTTCTTCAAAACTGATGACGTCGATTCGTTTGGCTTCCGGCACCACGCGGGGGTCAGTGGTGTAGATTCCCGGCACGTCGGTCCAGATATCGATCCGGTCCGCATGCAGCGTCTCGCCCAATAACGCGGCGGTATAGTCGCTGCCGCCGCGACCCAGGGTCGTGGTGCGTCCTTTGGACTCACTGCCGATAAAACCCTGGGTAATCACCAGCGCTTGCGACAAGCGCGGAAGCAGCCAGGTTTTGGCCAGCTCTTTCAAGCTATTGATCTCGGGCTCGGCATGGCCGAAACGATCATTGGTGCGCATCACCTTGCGGACATCAAACCATTCCGCCTGCACCTGGCGCTGACGCAAGACCTCGACAAACAACAATGTCGACATCAACTCGCCATGGCTAACCAGTTCATCGGTCAATGCATGTGAAGTGGCCAGGCCCGCCGCTTCGGACAGCATGGCTATGTTATCCAGCATCCGATCGATTTCTTCGCGAATGATTTGCGCATCGGTAAGTCGGTCGATAATGGCGTATTGGATACGACGAATCTCATCAAGATGAAAAGCGCGCCGTTCAGGCTCATTGCCTTCGGCTAAGGAGACCAGCAGATTGGTCACCCCGGCGGAAGCGGATAACACCACCAGGCGAACTGCGGGATTGGATAGCACGATGGCCGCGCTGCGTTCCATGGCATCGAAATCGGCCACGCTGGTGCCGCCGAATTTAGCCACTATCAGGGAGTTTGGAGCTGTTTCTGCCATACCGTTAATGCCTCTTAATGCCTCATGTCAAGATGCCATCCTTGATGACAACGTTAAATGGTTCTTGGCACGCGTTAAGAGCGGGAAACAGGGAGCAGACGTAGTAATACCTACGATACACCCAGAAGCGCCCCACCGTGCCTACCGCCCAATCGCGAATATGCTGGTGACAACCCAAGGGATTCAGCCCATGCGGTCGATCATGGCGTGTCCGTTAGCACGCACTGACCTCGGCGTCGCTCCCCCTGGGATTCTTTCAGCGGATTACGGATCCTCCGGAACCTTACCTGGGCGACGCGCCTCTTCTGGTTTACGCATAAGATGCGCAACTAGGCCATTAGAAATAGCGGGTAATGACGCTCCTGTCAACGAGCAGCGTACCCTGAAGGGTAATTTATTGGTCAGGCATGGCGGATATGGCGATAGTGTAAATCTGGCCTACTCTGTTAATCTTAAGGCAGGCGTTCGCCAATGCGCCAAACAGAAAGTGATTCGGGTGAACGAACGCAGCCAACGCCCCTCCAGCCAGAAAGATGAAGGGTATAAAGTAAGAAAAGCATCGCATGTCCTTAGCTTAGCGATACAATCATTGTCATCAGATCATTTTTATTCTCACTACGAGTGTTGCCATGAAAAATATAAACCCTAGCCATACCGCGGCCTGGAAAGCGCTGCAACAGCATTATGACCAGATGAAGAACGTGAAGATCAGCGATTTATTCGCGCAAGATAGTGAACGTTCCAAGAAATTTTCCGCAACTTTCGACAACCAGATGCTGGTGGATTTTTCCAAAAATCGGATAACCGGCGAAACCTTGGACAAGTTACAGGCCTTGGCGAAAGAATGTGATTTAACCGGGGCTATCAAGTCTATGTTCTCGGGAGAAAAAATTAATCGCACCGAAGATCGCGCCGTGTTGCATGTCGCTTTGCGCAATCGCAGCAACAAGCCGATTGTGGTGGATGGCAAAGATGTCATGCCGGAAGTGAATGCGGTGTTGGCCAAGATGAAACAGTTTTGCGACCGGGTTATCAACGGGCAATGGCTGGGCTATACCGGCAAACCCATTACCGATGTGGTGAATATCGGCATCGGTGGTTCTGATCTCGGGCCTTATATGGTCACCGAAGCGTTGAAACCTTTCAAAAATCACCTTGTCATGCACTTCGTTTCCAATGTTGATGGCACCCATATCGCCGAAACAGTGAAAAATCTTGACCCGGCCACCACGCTGTTTTTGGTCGCTTCCAAAACATTTACCACCCAGGAAACCATGACCAACGCGCACAGCGCCCGTGATTGGTTCCTGGCTGCGGCTGGTGATGATAAACATGTCGCCAAACATTTCGCCGCGCTTTCCACTAATGCCAAAGCCGTCCGTGAATTCGGCATCGATACCGATAATATGTTCGAGTTTTGGGATTGGGTGGGCGGTCGTTACTCTTTATGGTCGGCGATTGGTCTATCCATCGCGTTGTCGCTGGGATTTGAAAATTTCGAACAACTCCTGAGCGGCGCCCATGCCATGGATCACCATTTTGCCGAAACGCCGGCGGAACACAATCTGCCGGTGCTATTGGCGCTGATTGGCATTTGGTACAACGACTTTTACGGTACCGAAACCGAAGCCATCCTGCCTTATGATCAATATATGCATCGCTTCGCGGCCTATTTCCAGCAAGGCAATATGGAATCCAACGGCAAGTATGTCGACCGTAACGGCCAGCCGGTAAGTTATCAAACCGGTCCCATCATATGGGGCGAACCGGGCACCAATGGTCAGCATGCGTTTTATCAATTGATCCATCAAGGTACCAAGATTGTTCCCTGCGACTTCATCGCGCCGGCCATCAGCCATAATCCGCTTAGCGATCATCACGCCAAGTTATTGTCGAATTTCTTTGCCCAGACTGAAGCACTGGCCTTTGGCAAATCCTTGCAAGTAGTGGAGGATGAATTCGCCGCGGCGGGGAAAACGCCGGACCAGGTTAAGCATGTCGCGCCGTTCAAGGTGTTTGAGGGCAATCGTCCCACCAACTCTATCCTGCTCAAGGAAATTACGCCCTATAGCCTCGGTGCGTTGATTGCTTTGTATGAGCATAAAATTTTCACCCAGGGCGTCATCATGAATATTTATACGTTTGACCAATGGGGTGTAGAGTTAGGTAAACAATTGGCGAATCGAATCTTGCCTGAATTGGTGTCCGACGATAAGGTGTCCAGCCATGACAGCTCGACTAACGCATTGATCAATCAATTTAAATCTTGGCGGCGTTGAGTCGAAAGAGATTAAATCGCGGCCAGGGAATGGCTGCATTGCGTTAATGTGTCAGGACGAGGAATATGGGGAAAATTAATATTTTATCAGGGAGTTATAACGCATTTCCATTTTGGACGATGAGCCATTAAGTTTTTAAGGTAATTCCTAAAAAAAAATAAAAAAAGAATTTTTCACAAATTTTATGTCCAAATAGCGCCAAATAATCTATAAATTTTAAAACTTATAATTTTCATATGGATAGCGTTGAAATCAAAAAAAACTTTTATCGCCCGGTACGCTAATTCAAACGTGGGACAATTCTGATTTATTCTTTGCTTTAAGACTTTTTGACGCTGAATCTATTGTAATTTCTTAGTCATTATTAGCGTTTAATCTTCGATTTCAAGCTTCAAATAGCGAAAGACGCTGGGTTGTCATATAACGGGCTTTTGCTTGAGGTTTTCAACATACAACCCAAAGGGATGAATGCAAGGTATATTTTATTGCATTATATTGCTTTATGATGCATCTATAAGGCAGATCAAGATACCATTGCTTTATAGTCATCATCCTCATAAGCCAAAGGTGTTAAATATGAAAAAACTGTTCAATCTTGCGATTGCTACGATGTTGATGGCTAGCGGTTCCTATGCAATAGCAGCCGCCCCCAGCACCAGTACCAGTACTTCCGGCACCGCGGATAGCGCCGGTGTAGCTTCCGGTTTAAGCACCGGCGCCGCCACCGCTGTCGGTGTGGGCGCGGTCGCAGTCATCGCCGGTGTCGCGCTGGTGGCTTCGCATAACGATAACGGCGGCAACAATGGTGCCGCCACGACATCTACCAGTACCACCACCACCACTGTCCATTAATCATAATTAACCGATAACCACACAGATGTGTGGTTATTTTTTGGTTTCCTTTCGTTTGGGATGAACGACGTGCGCTATTTCTTTCTATTAGTGGTGTGCCTTCTGGTGGGCGCGTGCAGTCCAACGCAAAAAGGTATCGGCGATACTCTTAAAGTGGGAATATTCGGTACGCCGGATGTTGAAATGACTCCCGAGCAAGTACGGGACATTCCCTATGCCAGCATGTATGCCCGGGTTAATAAAGGCTCGCAGATATTTGTCGTACTCGCTTTTGCCGACAAGGGCGACCTAAAATGGGTTACCCACGATAAGGCTATGTTGACCACGCACAATGGCCGCCTGGTCAAAACTGTAAACCTGCCTGACAACCTGCTTGAAGTGACTAATCTGGAATCGGATCCTTTGAGACACGCCAATCAAATTATCAATGGCGCCGAATGGACTCGTATTCAATCCTGGACTCAGGGTAAAAGATTATATTACGGCACTTTGACTTCCCGATTCACCATTGCCGGCAATGAAACATTGACCATATTGAATACGCCTCATACCTATCGGATCGTTAATGAAGATGTCACTGTGGCGGAGACGAACGCCCATTACCAAAACCGTTTCTGGATCGATCCTAATACCGGCGCTGTGCGCAAAACACAGCAATTTATCGGACCGGATTTCTTCCCGATTGAAACCACCACTTTGACACCTTATAAACCATGAAAAAACGACTCTTATTAATAGTGAGTTTATGTGCTGGTTTAATTGCCTCCGCCATGGCCGACAGCCATGTGGCTATTTACTATCCAGGCCAGGCACAGCCGGTGATGGTCAATAACGCGAGCCGTTTGCAGCAATTGGTATCGAATCCGGTTTTAGCCGGTCACACCTGGTGGCCGGGAACCGTTATTGCCGAAAGAATGGCCACCGAGGTACAACTGCAAAAACAACGGGATGTGCTGGCCAAGCTGAGCGCATGGGGTTCGGATTTGCGCTCGGATAATAATGATGAGCTGGCGAATTCAGTTGAACAGCTGCGGCGGCAGATTGCCGGCATCAAGGTCACCGGCCGTCAATTCGTTTCCCTGGATCCGGATGTCATCAACCTTGACCACGATGCGAACCGATTGTTGAGAGGCGAGTACCAGGTGTATACCCTGGCAAGACCGACCAGCGTGCAGATTTTCGGCGTGCTAACCCCAACCGGACCGCAACCCTTTGTGGCAGGTCGGGACGTCAGTGATTATCTGGTGACGCATCAGCGGCTAAGCGGAGCTGAAAGAAGCTATGCCTGGGCAATTCTGCCCGATGGGCACTACCAGATTTTCCCGGTGGCTTACTGGAATCGACGCCACAATGAAGTCGCGCCGGGCAGTACGATATTCGTCGGTTTCTCTTCATGGTCGTTGCCCCATGCTTATCAGGGGTTAAATGAACAAATTGTTTCTTTGCTGACTCATCGGATCCCTGACTGATGAAAAAAAAATATCTTATAAGCTTCATCGCGTTGTCCGTGGCTTCCGCCTGCCAGGCCGCGCCTTATTCTGAACCGCTCGGACCTTCGCAAATGGATATGGGGGGAGTGGGTTTATTACAAACGCCTACTGCACGTATGGCGCCGGATGGTGAATTTGATCTTAACCTTCAGGATAATGATCAATATCGATTTTATTCGATCTATGTCCAATTATTTCCCTGGTTGTCCACCACCCTTCGCTATGCTGATGTCCGTACCCGTCCTTACAGCAATGATCCTGCATTTAGTGGTGGCCAAACTTATAAAGACAAAAGCATCGATTTGAAGTTTCGTTTGCTGGAAGAAAGTTATTGGTTGCCTGAAGTTTCGCTGGGTTTTAACGATTTCGGCGGCACAGGTATTTTCGACAGCGAATTTTTGGCGGCCAGCAAAGCTTGGGGACCATTAGATTTTTCTCTTGGCCTTGGCTGGGGGTATCTTGGCACCAGCGGCAATGTTAAAAACCCGTTCTGCGAGGCTGACAGCAATTACTGCTATCGTAGCAACGCCAATAATCCAGCCGGGTCATTTGATACCGGCGATTTTTTTCACGGCCCGTCGGCCGTATTTGGCGGCGTGGAATATCAAACGCCTTGGCAACCGCTGCGATTGAAAGTGGAATATGAAGGCAATAATTACAAGAATGATTTCGCCGGCGATTTGAAACAAAAGACGCCGATTAACGTCGGCGCGGTTTATCGCGTCGCGAATTGGGCTGATCTCAACCTGAGCTACGAACGCGGTAATACCGTGATGTTCGGCGCGACCATCCGTACCAATTTCAATGATTTTCACCAAAATCATCTGGATAGTGAAAAACCGGCTTATGCGCCTCATCCGCAGTCGGAGATTTTACAACATCAGGTGGTGGCCCAGCAGTTGACTGATATGGACAGTGTCGCGGGGTATACCGCACCGCATATCCAGGTCAAAGGCGACACCATGTATATGACCGGCGAACAATACAAATATCGGGATAGCCAGGAAGGCGTCGATCGCGCCAATCGCATACTGGTCAACAATCTGCCGGATAATATCAATACGCTGGAAGTGACAGAAACCCGTAATAATCTGCCCATGGTCACGACCGAAACCAACGCTAAAAGTTTGCAAGATACGTTGAATGGCTATCCGTTGGGCCAGGAGAAACCGCTGATACAACGTCGCATCGATCCTGACGTTCCGCGGAATGCCGAACAAGGTTATTACATCGAACCGAAACGCTTGCAACTGGGTTGGGCGCCGGTGCTTAATCAATCCTTTGGCGGTCCTGAGTCGTTCTATATGTATCAAATCGGCGTGGAAGGTTCCGCCGATTACTGGCAAACCCAGCATTGGGTCAATTCTGGCACTCTGTTTGTCAATATTTACAACAACTACAATGAGTTCAACTTTACTGAGCCGCCGACGAGTTCCCAATTGCCACAGGTCCGTACCCATATTAGACAGTATGTCAGTAATGATGTTTATATCAGTAATCTCCAGACCACGTATATGAATCGTCTGGGCGACGACTGGTATGGTCAGGTGTATGGCGGTTATCTCGAAATGATGTATGGCGGCGTCGGCAGTGAAGTATTATACCGGCCGCTGGATACCAACTGGGCGGTGGGTGTCGACGGCAATTACGTGAAGCAGCGTAACTGGAATGATATGATGCAGTTCACCGACTATTCGACGACGACCGGCAATTTGACCGGCTACTGGAAACCGAGCTTTATGAAGGGCGTGTTGGTTAAAGCCAGTGTCGGACGTTATTTGGCGAAAGACAAAGGGGTGACCTTCGATGTGTCGCGTCGTTTCGACAGCGGCGTGATTGCCGGCGTCTTCGCCACCTTTACCAATGTTTCCGCCGCGGAATATGGCGAAGGCTCGTTCACCAAGGGCTTCTATCTATCTATCCCGCTTGATTTGTTCACTGTCACGCCGAACCGTACCCGTGCCTCGCTCAGTTGGGTACCGCTGACGCGTGATGGCGGACAGATGGTGGATCGTAAATTTTACCTTTACGACATGACCGATGAACGTTCGCCTGCCCTTTACTAAGAACGTTGCCGAATAATGCTGTTGATGATGGCCTCCTCCGGGAGGCCGTTTTATTGACTTGGCGACCAGCGCGGGCGATATTGGCGAAAAGATTTTACCGTGTATAAATCTCCTGTTAACAGTGGGGCGATGTCTCGGTGTTCTAGGCTACAATAATGACACCGGGTGACAGCCAATTAATGGGGAACTGGATGATCGACGATCGTTATAGCGCGTTGCTGGCTTCCATCCGGTGGCTGGGCGCCGACGCGCTTATGCAGCCTAAACCCGTCGAGCGGGATTGGTTGCTGGAGCAAGGTTCGATGACCCGGCGCTTCGAACCTTTTTGTCGGCACGTGAATGTGCAACGTCGCCGGGAGGGGTATTTCGCCGCCAGTGAGTCGGGCGACGACATTGCCTTACTGCCAAAGAGCGATCGCTATTGGTTACGGGAAGTGCTGCTCTGCGGCGATGATCGCCCTTGGCTGGTCGGGCGTATGTTGATCCCCGAGTCGGCCATGACCGGGACGGAGCAAGGGCTCACAACCTTGGGAGATACCCCGCTTGGGCGCTGGCTGTTTCGCGGCGAGCCGCCGGAGCGCGATTATATTCAATTGGGCCGGGCAGGCAGTTTATGGGCGCGCCGGTCCTGCCTGCGATTAAATAGCAAACCTTTGTTATTGACTGAATTATTCTTACCAGATGCCCCGCTTTATCGTTAACGACGCTTTGGGCTTGATGGAGTAAAGGAGAGAAAATTGGAACACAGTGCCACAATGGGGAAATGGCAGGCCTGGTGCCGGCTGATGCGCATTGATAAACCCATTGGTTCTCTGTTGTTACTTTGGCCGACATTATGGGCTTTATGGTTGGCGGGCCGAGGCGCTCCTTCCGTCGGCGTTTTGGTGGTATTTATCCTTGGGGTATTTTTGATGCGTGCCGCCGGGTGCGTCATTAATGATTTTGCCGACCGCAAAATAGACGGTCACGTTAAACGAACCGCGTCGCGTCCATTGCCCAGTGGAACCATCAGTGAGAAAGAAGCGAAAATTCTATTCGTGCTGCTGGTGGCCGCCGCCTTTGGCTTGGTGTTAACGCTTAATACCATGACTATTTTATTGTCGGTGGCCGGGTTGGCGCTGGCCTGGGTTTATCCGTTTATGAAACGGGTGACCCATTTACCCCAATTGATCCTGGGCGCCGCTTTTGGCTGGTCGATTCCCATGGGTTATGCCGCGGTGAGCGAGTCTTTACCTCTTCCTTGCTGGTTGTTGTTTGCGGTGAACATTCTTTGGACTGTGGCTTATGATACGCAGTATGCCATGGTGGATCGCGATGACGATATTCGTATCGGCGTCAAGTCAACCGCCATTCTCTTTGGCCGCTATGACAAGGTGATCATCGGGTTATTGCAGGCGTTGACCTTGATGCTGTTGGTTTGGCTGGGCTGGCAGTTGCGGCTCAATGGCGTATATTACGCCGCATTGGTTGTGGCCGGCGGGTTGTTCGCCTATCAGCAGTTGCTGATCGTCGAGCGCGATCGCCAGGCGTGTTTTAAAGCTTTTCTGAACAATAATCTGGTGGGTATGGTGATTTATCTGGGCATCGCCATGAGTTTGTTCAGCGCCAGCACAAGCTAACCGGCGGATGATAGTTCCGGCGCAAATGTCCGCAGTGCTGGCGTGCGGTAAATTCAGCGCCAACACCGGTTGGTAATCATCCTGGCCGCGAGGCGTTTTCGGGCTGACCCGGATTTTATGCTGTTGCCGGCGCGTCGAGCGGCGGAGCGCTCACCAGCAGACTGGCGCTTTCTATCGTCAGTTGCACCTCCGGCGTAATCAACTCGCTCAGTATCCCGCCCATTTCCGTCACCTTCTCACTGATGGCATCACCGGAATCACTGATGTAGTTTTCATCGCGCAAGGTGGCCACCAGCGTTGAAAAAACGGCTTTATCGAAGAATTCCGGCGCATTAATGCCGTGTAATACCGACAGCCTTTGCGCCATAATCCGGCTTTCCTTCTCCAGCGTGCCGCGATTCAATTGCGGATTGAAACGCAGCAGTGAAAAGGTAATGGCATAACGCTGCAACGTTTCGCGTATGCCGGCCGCCAGTAGCTGCAAAATGGGCGCGAGAGCGGGATTGATGCGCAGGCACTGCTCCTGTTCGATAATCAATTCCTGACGAAGTAATTCTTCAATCAGTCCATCGATCACCTCATCAAGCCGGGAAATCTCGTAATGCATGAACAGCTCGGCCTTGAGTAAAGGATAAAGCAGGTTGATGCGACGGGATAACTGTATCCGCTGAATTTTCGGATGCCCGATAACGATACTGGCCACCAGCGAGGGCAAAATGAACAAATGCTGGATATTGTTGCGATAGTAGGTCATCAGCACGGCTTGTTCGCGCGTCAGATAGATAATCTCGCCAATGGTGTCCTGTTCGACGCTGAATTTATTCATGGCCATCGCGTGCTCAAGCAAACCTTCAGCCGTGGTATCCGGTATGGTTACATCCGCGGCGTAAGGAACATTACGCATCAGCGCCAGATAACAGTTCAATTGCTGCAGCATTTGCTCACGGGTTAACGAACGCTGCCGGGAAGCCAGTAATACCGTAGAACAGAGATTGATGGCGTTGGCCGCGGCGGCATTATTGATGCGCATCATAATTTTGCCGGCAATGTCGTCAACCGCCGGCGCAAGCCAGCATGGCCGCTGGGCTTCGATAGGATCGATGGAATCGCGCCAATGGGGCACGTTTTGATTCAGATAGGTGCTGAGCGACAAGGGCTCGCCAAAATTCACGTAACCCTGGCCGAGATTGCGTAATTTACGCAACCCGCGGATCATCTGCAGAAAACCTTCTTTTTCCTTGGTGGCGCCGCGTAATTCCTTGGCATAGGTCGCCACTTCCATGACATGTTCATACCCCACATAAATCGGCACCAGGGTAATGGGGCGATTGCCGCCGCGCAACATGGCCTGAATGGTCATGGTCAACGTTCCGGTCTTGGGTTCCAGCAGCCGTCCGGTTCTCGATCGGCCGCCTTCCATAAAATATTCCACAGAATAACCGCGGGTGAAGAGCTCGCCGAGGTATTCCCGGAAAATGGTGGAATAGAGCTTGTTGCCTTTGAAGGTGCGGCGGATAAAAAAAGCGCCCAAGTGCCGAAAAATCGGTCCGGCCGGCCAGAAATTCAGATTAATGCCGGCCGCGATATGCGGGGGCACCAGCCCTTGATGATAGAGCACATAGGAGAGCAAGAGATAATCCATATGGCTGCGGTGACAAGGCACATAAACAATCTCATGGCCATCCTCAGCCAATTGCCGGACTCGCTCGGCATTGCGTACATGCAATCCTTGGTAAAGCCGATTCCAGGTCCAGCTCAATATCCGATCGGATAAGCGAACCGCCTCATACGAAAAATTCGCCGCGATCTCTTCCATCAGTGTAATGGCGGCCTGTTGGGCCTTCTCTACCGAGATTTTTTTGGACCGGGCTTCATCTTCAATGGCTTTTTCTATGGCTTTGGATGCCAGCAGTTTATTGAATAAATCCTGCCGGACCGGCAACCGGGGGCCGGACGCCACCAGGCGTTGGCGGGCAAAATGAATACGGGCGACCCGGGCCAGTTTTTGAGCTATGGTTTTATCCGTACCATGTTCCGTCGCCATATAGCGCATGGACAGCGGACTGGAAAAACGGACGAAGCTGTCGCGCCCCAGCCAGAGGATGGCGATGAATTTTTGAAAGCCATTCAGCAGGCGCAGCTGCGGCGTCGGCTGGTTAATTTCCGCTTCGCGTCCCGGCGCTCGCCCGAACATGACGGAAACCGGCACCATTTGTACGTCTAAATGGGGATTGTTGCGATGCAAATCCAAATAATTGTGGAATAATTTAACTGATTCTGGTTTTTCAGTGAAATAGGGGAAAACACGCGGTCCATCGTTGATGAACACATAACGCGGCAAACTGACGCCATCGATTTCAATCGGGATCAGCGGGTCCGGCAACTGGAGCTTTCGGCATTGCGCGCGCAGGGTTAGCAGGTCCGCTTTGGAATTATAAGGTAGTACATACATCATGGGCCGCAGGGGATCCAAACCGGATTCTTCCCGTGGATTTGCCGGAATTACTTTACTTCTCACCAATAACTTAAGTGGAAAATCCAGTAATGCATAATAAATGGTACGCCAACCTGACATATTTTTGTAAAGCCTCTTGTTAGCATTGCGGCACAAGAATACCAGAAACCGCGCAACAGATCTGTGGTGATGAGAACGCACAGAATCGGTAATATGAGCATTGATATTTAAGAGCGCACTAAATTATGGCAAACCAAATCAGTGGACTAAAACGTATCTATAGAGCCATGGGGTATTCACTGAAAGGATTCGCTTCCGCCTGGCGTCATGAAGCCGCTTTCCGTCAGGAAGCAGTGGTGGCCATCCTTGCGATCATCCTTGCATATTATCTCGAATCTGACCCCATTACGCGTATTTTGTTGGTAGGCTCCGTATGGCTGGTCGTGGTGGTTGAAATGATAAACAGCGCCATAGAAGCGGTCGTGGACCGCATCGGGCCGGAAAAACACCCTCTTTCTGGCCGGGCGAAGGACCTCGGTTCGGCGGCGGTGGCGTTAACCATCGTCCTGGCGGCCTGGATCTGGATTACGCTGTTATGGCGAAATGTGATGAGCGTTCTTTCTTAAGGTATTAGAAGTCGGAGGCTTTTTTGCAGATTTGCTACATAGTAGGTTTTCAATTTAATCAGACCTGTATATACTCACATGATGACTGTATAAACAAACAGGGGACGGAATGAAAGCGTTAACCGCCAGGCAACAAGAGGTTTTTGACCTTATCCGCGATCATATCGCGCAAAGCGGCATGCCGCCTACGCGAGCGGAGATCGCCCAGCATCTGGGATTCCGGTCGCCTAACGCCGCTGAAGAGCATCTCAAGGCCTTAGCGCGAAAAGGAGCGATTGAAATTGTTTCCGGTGCTTCACGCGGGATCAGATTACTGATCGAGGAAGAAACCGGCCTACCGTTGATTGGACGCGTGGCGGCAGGTGAGCCCTTGTTGGCGGTGCAGCATATTGAAAGCCACTATCAGGTCGATCCCGATTTATTCAAACCCCATGCGGACTTTTTGTTGCGGGTCAGCGGCATGTCCATGAAAGACATTGGCATCATGGACGGCGATCTTTTGGCTGTGCATAAAACCCAGGATGCACATAATGGTCAGGTGATTGTCGCGCGCATTAATGATGAAGTGACGGTAAAGCGGCTGAAAAGGCAGGGCAATATTGTGGAATTACTGCCTGAGAACAGCGACTTTTCCCCCATCATCGTGGATTTACGCCAACAGGAATTTACCATTGAGGGACTGGCCGTCGGTGTGATACGCAACGGTAACTGGATCTGACCGCAAAATTTGCTGGCTTTGATTGCCGTGGCTGAACTTCGGCTGCCTTCAAGGCATTATCCCCCGTTAACGTTTTCGGCATCTTCCTGTGAGTGATGCTTGCCGTAAGTCTACCGGGGGATTCAACTTGTTTGACTTCCTTCGACGAGCATCGTTAAGCATCATTATATTAACTCCGTTAATACATATTTGGTTACATTTGCTACCCAGTTGATAGTTTTTGCTACTGGCTGTTTTTCATAAGTTTATGACCACTCCTTGCCATATTCACTTGCCTCCCAGGTCAATTCATCTGCAAATTAATCCATTTACCAAATCCGCTGCTATAATTAATTTGTGAGGTAAGTTATTTGCTGCCTTGAATTAGTTTGTTTTTGCGATCCTTTCGCTGTACGAAACCCTGAAGAGGGGCTGTTTATTATTACTTATAGAGATAATAGATTAGGAGTTATATTATGAATACTGATCAAGCAAGCGGCAACTGGAAACAATTGAAAGGTAAAGTTAAAGAACAATGGGGTAAACTTACGGATAACGATTTAACCATCGTTGAAGGAAAGCGGGAACAATTAATTGGTCGAATTCAGGAAAGATACGGTTACGGCAGAGAAGCCGCCGAAACTGAAGTCAAGGAATGGGAAACTCGCAACAATCACCGCTGGTAAAAATAAGATAAAATTTCTCAATTATATAAGCAACTATTTACCAGTGAGAAATGCTCCTACCAAAGGTACACGGACGTACCACCTGCAAATACAATTCTGCAAAGACTTCTATTTATATCCGCAATATTTTTTGTTACCCGACGTCTCGTTGATTATCTTTTTTTGATAGCAATACTATGATCATGATTACATGCATGTAATCGATCGCAAGCCTGTACCTCGGAACAATTATCACAAAAACCATGCGCTTCAACGACATTATGGCGCATGGTAAAGCCCGCCGTTAGCGCCATCTTCGCTAAAATTTCTTCAATTCCCTCTGTTGATCTTTCAATAACCTGTCCGCAGCGGTCACAAATGAAGAATGCTGACGTATGACCGGGTTGTTCGAAATGATGGCACAAAACAAAGCTGTTGGTAGACTCGACGCGATGGATAAAGCCTTGTTCCATCAAAAAATCCAACGCACGATAAATTGTCGGCGGCTTGGCATGCGGTTCTGAAGCCCGTAATAAATCAAGCAGATCATATGCGCTGATAGCGCCTTCCTGCTGGGTCATCAGGCGCAGCACTTCCAACCGTTGTGGTGTCAGGCGCACATTTCGTTCTTCGCACAGTTGTTCAGCCTGACTGAGCAATTGAGATTTCGTCGTGCTATTCATAGGGAATCCCCGCAGCTTATTCACTCACCATCTTACCATGGCGGCGGTAAAACACCGAGTCCAGGCAGGTCAGTTTAGCTTAACTATAGCATTCCATAGGGTTAGCTCGCAAAAACGTTCTATGCACTTTGTGTTAAATTAGGCTTGGTCGGTAAGCCTCACCCGTATACATCACCGGTTGAGGTGAAAATGTATTAATACCCGCTGTAACGCTATTGGCAATGGTAATCAGGTGATAAATGACCTGTTTATTACTTGCTTTGGTTTTCCTTTTGATATTGATTTTGTGTGAAGACAAAGTCTTTTCTTTGATATTCAGATGGGTGCAGATATGCATAGTGTCATAACCCGACATCCACATGGTGAGTATCTCAGTTTCAGTTTTGCTAAAATGCAGTGGGGAGAAGCCTGCGTTTTCATCGGCGCCATTCCAGCTCTTCATCTCCAGGAAAAAATGGATAATCATGTTAATCGTGATGATTTTTATAAATTTCGATGTCACGATAACATTACTTTTAATAGGAATGAAATCATAAAATTTTATGCTCTCATTACCGATAAAAATAAAAAATAGCGTAGATGGATGCTGATCGATAACGGCTTTCAGCTCTTCATTATCATGTTGAAAACGAAAATAGTTCTGATTAATAAATATAATCAATGGGGAGGCGTTTTCGCATTTTTTTTTCAGTGCGGCCAGACTATCTAATGTACGAATGCCACCTTTAACACCATTCGCACCTAGAGCACTTTTCAATGCATACCTGGTGTATGCGCAAGGATCTAAAATAAATACTGTCATAATATTCTTAGTATCTACTATTAATGTTATTGAGTGATAAGTAACACGTCGGGTTTGCAATAAAATTCATAGAGAAGAAAGTGGCTATCTTCTTTTTTGTCTTTGGTTTATTCGCATGAGTCATTATTCTCTACAACGTCTGTTATATACGGATTTATGCGAAGAATGGCATCAACCCATGGAATCACAGCAAGCATCGCATAGACGATTATCCTTTAACTTTGTCAGATATGGCAAAATTACAGTGCACTAAGTCAATGTCATAGAGGATTATGACTAACTTGTAAATCACCCACAAAAATATTGGGACGGAATGTATGCTATTTGGTACACAGTGAGATAATTTTGTCAGTAAAGTACAAGATTGCCAACACTTCGCAACTATTTATTCTGGCGCTTAGAAGTCATTTTCATTTTGATAACATTCGCGGTAGATCGGTCTTAGGCATAGCCTGAAGGTCCCTAGCCAGAGAGCGTTTCGCTATCAGGAAGGCGGCCAGTGGGGCTAAATACAGAGAGGGTGGCCACCGAGGCATCGTGATGCGGATAAAGGGGATTATCTGGCTTTAACGTATCTTTCGGATACATTGAATTGCGAAATGCCACCAACAAAGACGGGCTTATAGCAGTTAATAAGTGGAAATACGGAAGTGCCTTGATTTACCAGAAAAAATGACTGTTCCGATGATGGAACAATTGCCGTTTATTTTCAAATAGGGCTCGGGCCAGTTTGGATTAAGCGCCTTCAAAAATCTGCTCCCTCCATCCTCAATAAACCGTTTGAACGTTGTCTCGCCTGAATCCAGCAGAAGAGCAACGACATCATCCCCATGTACAGGTGCAATCTCAGGATCGACGAAGATAAGATCGCCTGGATTGTATTCCGTGATCATTGAATCGCCTATGACCCTCAATATGTAAGTCAATGGCCCGCAAGGAACCGGGCATGGGTAATTTTCTAATAAACTCACATCTACCTCGGAGTAGCCGATTTCAGTCCATGCCCCCGCCTGAACCCACGATATAACGGGTACTAATCGTATTTTTTGGTCTGTATCAATAACATTTTGGATTGGCGCAATGTTCGTTTTTTGATGTTCTTGATCTAACCAACCAGCAGGAAGAGAAAAACACTTTTCCATATACCGAGCTAAATCGTCGCCGATTTTCTTTGTGGGATTTTTACCAATAATGCGGCTGATCTGGGTCGGTTCACGATCAATCAGCGCAGCGAAGGAGGTGTTGCCTCCTGAGCTATCACGCAATTTTCTAGCGTTTTCACGCCTGATTTCATCATTAGTTTTCATTGGAGTATTAGATAATTTGTACCGTGAAGGTACAAGGTCCTTGTGGGTTCATTTTAAATGTGCATAATGTATCTAATAGATACATTATGCACTCATGTCAAGCTGCTTTTACTAAAGCTTAACGAGTGAAACTGACCGGCCGGGTGATTAGACAGCTTATTCATCCTCCAAATATCACTGATCAAAGGGGGAAGATTGTGAGACAAGCGAATAATAAAACTACGTCGCCCAATGGCTATGCCGATGGCACCGAGTGGTTCAGGGAAATCGCAAGGGGTTGTCATGAGCACTAAGCTTACCAGCTGGGTCTGGGACGGCTGCGCATCAGCGGGATTGAAATTATCTGAAGTGACAATTATGGCTCGCTTGGCTGATTTTTCCAATGATCACGGCATAAGTTGGCCCAGCGTCGAAACCATTGCTCGCCAGATTGGCGCGGGCTCCAGCACCGTGCGAACAGCCATCGCCAAACTTGAAAAACAAGGCTGGCTGACCCGCAGGCAGCGTAGATACGGTAATCGCAACGCTTCAAACCTCTATCAGCTGAATCTAGAGAAATTATTTACCGCCGCCGCCCCGCAGCAAATGGCGTTTGAACACTCAGAATCCGACGCCTCAAAATTTGCTGCTTCAAAATCGAGGGAAAACACTTCTTTTGACCCGTCAAGATCTGATGGGGATCCGTCAGTAAGATCAATAACTGATCCCTCAGATATAAACACCTTCGGGCAACCGGCTACGGCGCAATCCCTTGATGTCATACGGCCCAAAGAACAGGCGATGACAGCTCCGGCCGTCATCGTACTCGAACACTTGAACAAACTCACCGGCGCCCGTTATACCCAAGCAAAATCCACGCTACAGAATATTAGCGCTCGGTTTACTGAGGGTAATACCGTTGATGAATTGAAATTGGTTGTTGATTACCTTGTGACGCGTTGGTTGGGTACCGAGTGGGCTAAGTTTCTCAATCCGGAAACGATGTTCAGAACGTCTAAATTCAGCGGCAATCTGCTAGCCGCCCAGGCTTGGCATAATGAAGGCCGCAAATTTCGTTCCCCGATAACCAGCGCATCCGATTGCTCTGAACGGGAAGAAGCCTTCAAGCGTTATCTGCGATTGGCGGCGCCTGGCGAGAATGGTCCGAAGACTGACTTTGAGCGCCTGGTCCGTAAAGAGGCGGATAGCGCAGGCGTTAAAACCATGCGGGATAGTTTTGGGAAAACGGCTTGGAACAAAATCTGGGTCATGCATAGTCAGCGATCAAGGGGGGAAACAGATGCGTAATATTCAATTAGTGCTTGAACGTTGGGGAATCTGGGCGAGGGATAATTCCGGTCTTGATTACTCGCATATTGCTGCCGGTTTTAAAGGGTTATTACCCAGATCGGCCAGCAAATTCGAGTCATGTTGCGATGATGACGGATTGATCATCGATACCGCTGTTGGGTGCTTACGGAAGGTTAGGCAACCTGAGGAACTCAATCTGATACTCATGCATTATGTTTACGGGCAATCAAAATCCGCTATAGCCAGGCGTAGGAAATGCAGTGAAAGAGAAATTCGTCGACAGTTGCAAGTCGCTGAAGGTTTCATTGAGGGCTGTTTGGCCATGACTGATGCGAGCCTGGAAATGGACCCTTATGTGCAAAAAACAATTATTTTAGAAAAACCGAAAAAAACACTATCTCGGCCCGAAAAATTAGAGGTAATGTGGTAACACTGGTTACAACGTACAATACTTGAATGCATAAATACCGCGTTTCATGGCCATCGCCAATAAATAACGCGCACTTTCTCCTGGTTGATAAAATACGCTGCTACCGGTCAGCAAAAGTTTTAACCTAGAGAGAAAATTACGGCGTAACAATCGAAAAAAATTATAAAGGCTGCCTTCAGGCGGCCTTTTTCTTTTTCGTCTCCTCGTCAAATCTGACGCTCACAATATCCTTTACACGCGCCTACGACGTGGAGACGAACCCTCTATCACAATACACCTGCATTTCCGAGGTGGAGTATGAAACTGATGAATGACAAATCAGATATCGCAATGCACGGCGGGGCGTTAGCCATGTTGCTTTCTAGCCTGATGGGACTGTCGACGATGGAATTGATTTATATATTTATGGCAGTAATTGGCGCGATTATTTCATTGCTCGGATATGTCGATAAACGTAAGACGGAAACACTTAATCGGAAACTGGCGCAAGAACGTCTGATATTTGATCAGCAACGGACTAAAGCGATCGTCGATTTTTTAAATGGCTCGCCAATGCATGATGTCAGTCAGGCTGGTGAAATTGTGCAGAAAGTTAATCGGGTCTTAGTCGAGACTGAGCAGGACGGAAATGGCAATGTCACCGCAACTGAGGAATAAAATAGTATCGGCCGCGGCGGGCGGGGCAATGGCTATCACGGTTGCCTACCTTCCCGGACCCTATGGGGTGGAAGGAACTGAACATACTGCCTATCGCGATGTGGCGGGAGTATGGACCGTCTGTGATGGTCATACCGGCAAAGATGTGATCCCGGGGAAATATTATTCCGATGAAGAATGCGGCGCATTACTCGAGCATGATTTAGCGCCGGTTAAGAAAATAGTCGATTCCACTGTAAAAGTGCCTATGGACAATTACACCCGAGCCGCACTCTATTCATTTGCTTTTAATGTAGGAATCACCGCCTACAAAAATTCATCTTTATTGCGCCATATTAATTCCGGCAATATATCCCAGGCATGTAACGATCTGCGTCAGTGGGTGAGGGTTAATGGCCAACGCAACAAGGGATTGATTAATCGTCGAGAAATCGATAGGCAACTGTGTTTTATGGGTCAGCAAACATGATTAACAAATTCGCAATTATGGTGACGTTACTTCTCGCTTTGCTTATTTCAGTGCTGATGTGGGTCGCCTTTCATTATTATGGAAAAACCGCAGCGTCCGCTGTGACTTTGTCGCAAATGCAAAGCGATACTGCGTTGCAAACCACAGAAATAGCTAAACAGTCTTTCGACTTTCAAAAATTTAACGATATTACTGCCGCAGCGCTGCAAAACGACAAGCAGAATGCCGCTACTGTCGAGGTAAAACAAATTGAGTATCGCACCCTTCTTAAAAAAGAGCCGACCTGCGCTCTTGATGTTCCTACCGCTGTTTCTGACGGCCTGTACAACTACGCGAACCGTTTACGTGCCAGCGCCCTCGACGCCAATACCCTCGGAACTCACAGCGCCCCTATTAACGCCACTGCCTCCGGCGCCCTGACATATTGCCAAGCAGTGTTATGGATAATGCCTTTATTGGCTACGATTGATACGGCGAATAACCATTTGGCGAGCATTCGGCAAATCGAGGCGCAAAAATGATTAACCATTTTTTAGCATGGCTCAATGCCATCTATATCAAACCTGCCCAAGTTACTACCGGGGCGACCATTGATACTGAACCGAAAATCGAAACAATAAAGGAAATAAATGTGAGCGATATTACCGCATCAGCAATCCAACCCTCAGTCACCGCCGCGCCTTCAATTGAGCCAGTCCCCATCCCGGTGGTACCGGCTACGCTGTCTCCTTTGGACATGGCCAAAGCGGAATTCGATAAATTCGTCGCTTTCGTTGAGCACGGCATTGAAGTTTTTGGCGCAGAGGCTGAAGCCGATCTCGTCGCGCTCAAAGAAAAATATCGTTAATTAGGCTAACGGCACGTCTAAGCGCCGATTGCAATTCGAGGGTCATCATGGGCATGGATTGGGATATCACTTTGCTGGCTCAGCTGCAGGACATTTTTGGGGAGCCGGTAAATTACAGGCCTGCCATGGGTGCGGCATACGATATTACCGGCATATTTGATCGGGGTAATATCGAGCGAACTCAATTTATTGATGAAGGCCCTGTAATCAGCCCCCACCATCCTGTTTTGAGGGCGCGCGCCTTGGCATTCAGGACCCAGCCCAATAATGGCGACCGGCTATTTATCTATAGGTTACACACACTATTTGTGATCAATCATGTCCAGCCAGATATCCATGGTGGAAGTATTCTTATTTTGAATGAGGTAAGCACGCTATGAATGCGATCACGTTGATAGAATTAGTGGTTACCGCGCTTATGGGTAAAACAAATGCCGGGAATAATGTTTTTTCGCCCCTGAGTTGGTCTACTTTCGCCAATACCTATCCCGCCATATTGGTTCAAACCATCTATGACGAAAAACACTCTCTCGGCCCAAATGCGCCACAATTCACGACGACGACGACGGTATTAATTGCTGTTCAGATGCAACAACCGGCCGGCACTACATCCACGACCAGTGCCTCATCCACAACCAGCACCACCGGCGCGACGAGTACAGTCAATAAAGGCGCCATCACGGCACAACCTGCTTTAGAAGCAATCCGTGAACAGGCCGAGCAGGCGGTGATCAATAGTTATGATCTGACTCGGCAAATACAGCAATTTAAATCCATTCGTTCACGGATGGATCTCAGCACCTGCAGCGCAGGGCAAATCGTCCAACTTTTTATGGAAATGGATATTGAATATTACCAGGGACCGGAAGATTTTTATCCCGTAGCGTCCGTTCCTCTTGCCGGTATCGATACCACTATCGTTATGCCTGCCAACACCACTGAACCCGTGGTCACTATCAATCTGCCTCAATAATTTGGAGTAACCCATGTTTGTGAAACCCAATGCCGGGCGCGCGGTGCGCGACCCGGTGAAGGGCATTCTATTGCCCATTTCCGGCGCCGAAGTGCCGGACAATACCTTTTGGCGCAGGCGACTGCGTGACGCGGATGTGTCTTTATCGGCCGCCGCGACACCGGCCGCAGTCCCGAATACTGTGAAAACCACTCAGACGACCGCAACCGATACGGCAGCGGAGGACACTAAATAATGACAATCTCGTTCAGTAATATTCCCGGCAATTTGCGCACACCGCTGTTTTTTGCCGAGTTCGATAATTCACAAGCCAATACGGCTACCGCCACCCAGCGAACATTAATCCTCGGCCAGATGACGGTGGCTACGCCTATCAGCGAAAATACGCCAATCATCGAATCCTCCGCATCAACGGTGGCCGGGGTGTTTGGCGCCGGCTCTATGTTGCATAACCTGATGACGGCTTATCTCGCGAATGATTCCTCAGCGGAAATCTATCTACTGCCGCTGGTGGATGGGAGTGCGATGGTCGCAGCGGAAGGCACGTTGACCATCACCAGCGCCGCCACTGACACTGGCGTTATTTCATTGTATGTCGCCGGCACGCGCGTCCAAATATCCGTGGTGGCTACCGATACTATCGCTGATATCGCCACCGCCCTGGCGGCTGCGATCAATGGAACATCCTCGCTGCCGGTGACCGCTGTCGCCGTTGCCGGCGCGGTGACATTGACGGCGAAAAACAAAGGCGCGCATGGCAATGATATCGATCTGCGGTTGAACTATTTAGGCAGCGCGGGTGGTGAGCAAACACCGGCCGGGTTAGCTCTGACTATCTCACCGATGAGCGCCGGCGCCGGCGCGCCAGACCTCACTGACGCTCTGGCCAATCTGGGTGACCAGACATTCGATTTTATCGTCAACCCCTACACGGATACGACTTCCCTGGATGCGGTTAAGGCCTTTTTGTCGGACGGCACCGGTCGCTGGAGTTATGCCTCGCAGCTTTACGGCCACTCTCTGGGCGTGTTGGCCGGTACCCTTGGTCAACTGACCGCCGCAGGCGAGGCGCGGAACGATCAGCATGCCTCGCTGGTGGGTATTTATGACTCGCCGACACCGGCATATATCTGGTCGGCGGCCGTTTATGGCGCGATTGCCGGCAGTCTGCGGAATGACCCCGGCCGTCCATTGCAAACGTTGACGGTAAGCGGCGTCCTGGCACCGCCGTTGGCATCGCGCTTTACCCTGACCGAACGCAATAACCTGCTGTATAGCGGGATTTCCACCGTTACCGTGGCCGATGACGGCTCGGTGCAAATCGAGAATGTCATCACCACTTACCAAACCAACGCTTACGGCAATGCCGATGACAGTTATCTGCAAGTTGAAACCCTGTTTTTGCTGATGTACGTCACCCGCTATATCCGCACACAGATTACCTCAAAGTTTGCCCGGATGAAGTTGGCCGCTGACGGCACCCGGTTTGCCGCCGGATCGGCGATTGTGACGCCGAATACCATTCGCGCCGAGCTTATTGCCCAATACACCGCCCTGGAAAATGGCGGCTATGTACAAGACTCCACCGCCTTCGCCTCCGGGCTGGTCGTTGAACAGAACGCAACCAATCCTAACCGGGTGGACGTTCTTTGGGATGGCACGTTAATCAACCAGTTGCGCATCTTTGCGTTGCTTAATCAGTTCCGCCTGCAACCGGCGGCTTAAAAGGAAATCATTTATATGGGTGATACAACTAATCGTCTCGCCGGTACCGCATATGTGACCTGCGACGGCATCACTGTGATGGTGGCGGGGCAATTCAAATACAGCCCTTCCATTACTAAACGGGAAACGCTCACTGGCATGGATGGGGTACATGGTTATCGGGAAACGCCGAATGCGCCGTATATCGCCTGTCAGTTGCGCGATAGCGGCGGTACGACCGTGGCGGACTTCAACAATCAGACCAATGTCACCGTCGTCGCCGAGTTGGCCAACGGCAAAACCATCATCGGGTCGGGCATGTGGTCGGTGAATACCCAGGAAGTGAATTCCACTGACGCGACGCTCGATATCCGCTGGGAAGGCGGTTCGGTAACGGAGAACTGATATGGCGGAACAAGAAAGAAGTAAAACCTTCCCGCTGGTGAAACCGATTTCGGACAACAGCGGCAAGCAGACCTGGGAGGCCATTGATCTCAGCGAACCAACATTACTCCAAGTTCAGCAGTTTTATGATGAACAGGCCAAAGCGGGGGCATTGAGCGCCATGGGGTTATTAATTGCCCTGTTGTCCGCAGTGCCGCGTGAAGTGATTAAAAAGATGGCCTTTACCGACTACAAATCCTGTGAGGAGTATTTGCTGGGTTTTTTGAACTACTCCCCGACAACGGACAATGGCGGGAACTGATTGCCGACGTGGCATTTTATTATCGCTGGGGGCCCAGGGAAACCTGGTCCCTATCATGGAGCGAATTATGCTGGTGGGCAGAACAGGCGGAGCGAATCAACCGGATAAGGGGGCTAAGTGACTAAGTCATTTGATTTTGAGCTGGAAGAGAATGATCAGGTAATTGCTTCGCTCCAGCGAATACAAGCAGCGATACAAAACCTGCAAATCTCTTTGGATCAGATCCGAATTGGGTTGCAACTGGTTGGACAGTCATCGATAACCGGTTTTGCGGCGTTAGGTGAAAAATCACAGGGGGTAGCGAAAAATGCCCAGGGCGATAAGCAATCTATCGATAAATCTATCCCACCACTGAATACACTGACCGAACTGAACGTGGGGTTAAACGGTTTGGCCAACGTCATTGAACGGGTGAAAAAGGGGGTGGTGAATTTTGCGGAAAAAGGAGAGCGCATAATAAGCAATGGTAAAAATATGGATAAGCCTACGGAGGCGGTTGCAAAAAATACCGAGTCTATAAAGGAAAATAGTGCTGCTCGCGGCGATACTAAAAATATCAAAACATCACTCATTCAACATATTTCCAATACAACCCAAGATTATGAAAATAAATTTAACAGATTATTACCATCTCAAGTAATAATGTTGCATAACAAAAATAAGGTTGGCTCGGGTAATAATCCACAGGTAGACAATATACTTAAACGGCTGATGTCATTACCGCCAGTCTTACAGAATATATTAGGTAATGGAACTAATTTATTTCTTGATACGCCGAATAATCTTCACCAAGCTAGTAATGAAGTTCCATATATGTTAGATCGTAGTCAGCATGACAGACTGGCTAGAATTTCTCGGAATGTAAGAGGTCCTGACGAGAAGCAGCCACAGTCTAAGCAGGCTGTGGTTAATCAGTTCGACTTGAATATAGCGAAAAAGGCAGGTTTGGATGAATTGAAGGCAAAAAAACCTATCCAGAACGAGTCCTATAACGTCGTACAGCTTGCACAAAATACAAAAAAGGTTAGTGGGGAAAAGCAAAGAGCAGTCTATATTCCATCAGACGAAAAAGCTCGTAGGGCTCAATATCTGGCGCATTTAGATACACAATATATTTTACCGCCGGGTAGCATGGATCTCGATTATCTTTTAGAGTCGTCTAGAGGAATCTACCTGCGTTCTCCCGCAGGAGCGGAAGGGCCTTTTCAATTTATGCCGAGTTCAGGAAAGGAATATAATTTAATTACTCAAGCAGATAGAATGGATTTTTATAAATCAGCGGACGCCGCTGCACAGAAACTTTCAGATAATTTGAAAACTTTCCATGGTAATGTCCCCCAGGCCTTCGCGGCTTATAATGCCGGGGCTTCTAGGTACAAAAAAAGGAATGACAAGAAAGCTGAGCCATTAAGCCAAGAAACACTGAATTATGAGAAGGCAGCGAAGCAAAGATTAACAAATTATTGGCCAGTTGGTGATAGGCCTTGGTATGCAAAAAAAACATCAGAAGAGGCTTCTACGCATAGAAAAAAATCTGTCAAGAGGCCAACTCCGATTAAGGAACCAGCTAATATTAACGCGCCAAAATTAGGAAGCGCTTTAAATTCTCCTGACTCATCAACGGGCAAAACTGATATTACTGCCATGAATAATAACTCAATGCAAATTGAACTTACCCTAATCAATAGCCAAACAGGTAAACGAAACGTTATCACAGCCACCGGTCCAAAAGTGACTGCCGCAATGTCCTATGCTTAAATCGTCCGCAAACATTTAGCACCGATCGGTTGTGAGGAAGCTCTCGGATTCACGAATGCCGCCCAACGCTTTTGCAGCTTCCGTTATAGAAATATCACCAAGATACTCGCGCAATACAATTTTTAACCCGCAGGCGGATTATCGCTGCTATGGGGTAAACTATGTCCATATTAAGTCAAAAATTATCCGTTATCCTGGGCGGTTCCAGCGAAAGTTGGAACTGGTCTGAACATCTCCACCCGGCTTCATTTCGCGGCGTGCCTTTTGCCGTTGAAACAGGCGAGGGAACCTTTGGCCGGCGCCAGGCGGTTCATGAATATCCCTATCGTGATACTGCGATGATTGAGGATATTGGCCGTTCTGTTCGAAAATTAACGCTGCACGGCTTTATCGTGCAAGACAGCCTGTTGTATAGCGCTTCGGATGTGATGACGCAACGGGATTTGCTGGTGGCGGCATGTGAAACCCTTGGCCCCGGAACATTGGTTCATCCAACGCTCGGCGAGCTGACGGTCAGCATACCCGATGGCGGCTTGCAAATAAGCGAGAGCATCGCCGGGCGCGTATTTGAATTTACCCTGACTGTCATTGAGTCGGGACTGAAAGTATTCGCCATTACCAGTAGTGTCAGCGCCGTTTCAACAGTTAATACCTCCTGGCTTTCGCTGGCGGCCAAAACCGCCGCCACGTTTATTTCTGAAGTCAGCGGGGATCTACGAACCGTCACCCAGGCGCTTAGAATTCTGAACGGCAATGGCGGGTTTTGGACCGCAATGGTGGACAATGTTGCTGACCAGGCGACGAATTTAAGCAATACGCTTAAATCCACCTTTGGCAGTACCCGTTATGGCCGCTATAACGATGGCACTGTCGGCGGCAGTGTCTCCGGTAGCGTCTCCAGTACTGATGGCAGCATCAGCAATACGGCCGACACGACGGACTATGAGGCTCTGGTAGCCCAGAAAATCGCTGCATCGGTTGAAAACCGCGCCACGATTGATACGGCGACAGTGACGCTACTGGCTTCGACCTCTGTGGCGGATTTTTCGGATAATGTTCAGGCGGCGGTGAGTGCTATCAATAACAGTATACCGAGCCAAAGCGATTTAATCCTGGTATGGGAAACGCTCGCCGGTTTCAGCGATACCACCTACCGTCCTGATATCAGCGACAGTGAGATTACCGCCGCCGCTCAATATTATTTTATTACGCTGGCCGCCGGCGCCATGGCCAATGTCGCCGCGCAATATACGCCATCCAGTTACGATGATGCGATGAACGTGCTGACACGGGTGATCACGGTTATTGATACTGTGACAAGGACCATTGCCGATGCGGGTTATGACGAAGTTTATGGTGAATTGCAGGTGTTGCGTGAAACCGTGGTTGCCACCTTGCAAAACGCGGGCGCAAATTTAGCGCCCATAAAAACCGTCAGTTTTAATACTGCGCTGCCCGCTTTATATCTGGCCAATCGTTTGTATCAGGATGCCGCCCGCGCCGAAGCGCTAGTCAAAATGGCCGATCCGGTTCACCCGGCATTTATGCCATCCACCTTCAAGGCGCTGTCCTCATGAGCGACGAACTGACCCTTACCATTAACAACAAAATCATCACCGGCTGGGACCAGTTGCGCGTGACACGCAGTATCGAGAAATTGCCCAGTGATTTTGATTTGTCGCTCATGGACTATTATCCCGGCAGCGATGAACAACAATTGGTGACGCCTGGCGATCCCTGTGTGGTCAAGATTGGCGCCGATGTGGTGTTAACCGGTTATATCGATAGATGGATGCCGAAGATTGCGAGTTCACGCCATGAAGTGCAGACCAGCGGGCGCGGTCAATGCGAGGACCTGGTGGATTGTTCCGCCATATGGCCCAACAGCGTCATCAGCAACGTGACGGCATTGCAACTAGCTCAGCGTCTGGCGGCGACCTATGGGATTACGGTGTCTTCAGATGTCACCGGAATGACGACCGTTCCGCAATTCACTCTCAATTGGGGCGAGTCATCGCAGGAAATTATCGACCGCGTCTGCCGCTGGGCCGGATTGCTGTATTACGACCTGCCGGACGGCAGTTTGTATCTCACCCGGGTTGGCACCCGGCAAGCGGCCAGCGGCGTGGCGCAAGGGATCAACATTCAAGAAGCAGAGTTTGAATCATCCATGGATGAGCGTTTTTCTCATTATACCGGCGTGTCATTATCGG
>Ga0224529_1000140_pt1 | contig 55877 bp, 37 predicted proteins | sample CBST50metaG_FD_179893 | JGI IMG/M metagenome (GOLD analysis project Ga0224529, IMG submission 179893) | Peat soil microbial communities from Stordalen Mire, Sweden - C.B.S.T50 | ecosystem: Environmental > Terrestrial > Soil > Wetlands > Peat | place: Sweden: Norrbotten County, Stordalen Mire...
AAGCTGTCGTTGTACCCGTTCGCGGCAAACAAGGAGACGTCGGGAAGGTCGCGCACCTTGTCCGTGGGAACGCCGGTGCCTGTCTGCCAGGCCGGCTTGGCATAACCTTGCCCGGTTCCGGTGGGATAAAGAGCGGCGCTGCTCGCGCCTCCGCCGCCAGCCACGATGGTTTGGCTCGCCAAGCTGGCGGGAACGCCGCCGTCCTCCAGGTTATAGCCGAAGAAATCGTTCCAGACCTGCTCCGGGACGGTCTGCTTGAGGGAAACCGCGGGCGAAGTTGTGGAAGCAGACCAGTAAGTGGCCAACTGCGTCGCGATCGCGCTGGTGCTGCCGCCGTACTGGCTAAAGTAGAAGTCAGTCCCGCCAACCGCGACGTTGTAGGGCGTGGAGGCGATGCCGTTTACCTGCAGCCCGCCATAGGCATACTGCTCCGCGTCGAAGTCGTCGCAGTCGGCCGAGCCGCCATCGCCAGCCGACACGAACACCGTCTGCCCCTGCGCCGCCGCCTGCTGCCAGAGTGCGCTCCAGAAGGCATTGCCGCTCTGGCCCAGTTCCAGCTCGCATTCGCCGTAGCTGACACTGATCACCCCGGCCAGGTCGTCTTCCACGGCTCGCATCGCGGCCAGCGAAAGCCCGTCGGTCAATGCCGTCCCGCCGGAGGTATAGAGAATCACGTTGGCGCCCGGCGCAACCGAGCCCGCCAGCTCGATGTCGAGATAGGCCTCCGTGGCCGCACTGTTCTGGCCCGGGTCCACGCCGTCCACCACGACTTGGGGCAGGTTGGCGGTGAGGCCAAAAAGGGTTTGATAGGCCTGAACCAGGCTCAGGTCCACGTTCGACGCGCTGACAATGGCGATCGACTGACCGGTGCCGGTGATTCCCGCCTTGTAGACCGGATTGATGTCGTACTGCGTGGCAAAATCGCCCGGCGCCAGAGCATAACTGACGCCGCCAGCCGCTGGGTAGGTCCATTGCGGCGTGGCCTGGTGAGTTTTGGGATTGAATTGGGCCTGCCCCATCACTTTCAGGTGCGATTTGGGATGGAAGTCGTTGATCGGCGCGAGACCGGCAATGACCGGCGCCAGCGCTGCCGGAACCGTGGGATCGGCTGTGTTGGCCAGATGCGTCTCGCCGCGGACCAGGTAGCGGTGAATCTCGGTCTGAAAGGCCTCGCGGATCTGGCCCGCGGTGGCGGAAAATTCAATTGCCGAGCGGCCGGCGTGGACCCGGTTGATGGTCAGACCGTGCGACTCCATCCAGGCGGTCACGGCGGCTACGTCCGACGCGGCCGGCCCAAACTGGCTTCCGAATTCCTCGGGCGTGAGCCACTGGTGAAAGGACGAGCTGCCGGGGGTGTGCGCCGCCAGGATGTAGTCCTGGAGCGCCTCCTCCTGATCCGGCGAACGCGCCAGCAGTAACAGCATCCGCCCGGCCGGAAGCGAGTCTTCGACCGCGCCCTGGTCCACGGCGGCCGTGGATGATCCAGAACGAACCAGATCGGCCCTGGTCTGGTTTGCGGCGGTCCTGACCACCGGGTGGACATTGCCGCCCAGAGTCACGCGGACGCTGTCGTCCACAGCCCCTTGGACCCGTGGCACGACTTGCGGCGTGGCGGCAGACGCGGCGGAATTGTGCTGGGCAATGAGCGCCGAGGGGGCGGCGATCGTCAGGCCAAAGGCAGCAAACAACGCGACTCGAAAGATGGAACGTAGCGGGACCATACCGGCTTCATCGGCGGCACCTGCGCCCAACTGTAAAAACTCGCGGGTGCGCGCCGGGAGAGCCGGTTCAGAAAGAGAGCAAATGCCGAATCGGGAAGCCGCGCTCTTCCGGCTGCCCAATCGGGAAAGCCGGGCGCGAATCGTCGTCCTTTCAAACTCACTTCTCGTGTGTTGGAAAGGTTCATGCAATTGCGCTGAAGAGTGTTGCGCCGTGCCCCACCCATTTCGCGATAAAGCTGCGAAATGGATGGGGCACGGCGCTTCTATTGGAAGGCCGGGTCAAGATCGCATGGTCAGACTTCGGTCAGGACTTCGGCCAGCATTTCCGGCGCGACATTGCCGCCGCTTAGTACGGCCACGGCTCGCCGGTAGGCGGGAAGTTCGGCCGCGTGAAACAGCAGCGCTGCCACGGCCACCGCCCCGCTGGGTTCGGGAACCAGTCGGGTGGCGGCTACAATCGCTCGCATCGCGACGCGAATCTCCTGCTCGGTCACGGTCACAATGCCGTCCACAAATGCCTGGATGTGGGTGAAGTTCCTCTGACCCACGCTCTGGGTGCGCAGCCCGTCGGCAATCGTCCGGCTGGTGCGCTCCGCTGCCCACGTCACGATTTTTCCGGTGCGAAAGCTTTCGGCTGTATCTCCGGCCAGCTCCGGCTCCACGCCGAAGACCTTTGCCTGGGGCCGTACCTGCTTCACCGCCGCGGCTACTCCGCTCAGCAATCCACCGCCGGAGACCGGCGCCAGCACCAGGTCCACATCCGGCAGCTCTTCGACGATCTCCAGGCCACAGGTCGCCTGCCCGGCGATGATCTGCACGTCGTCATAGGGCGGGACGACCACGTAGCCATGCGCGCGCACCAGCTCCTCGGCCTTGGCCAGCCGCTCGCTCGAAGCCACGCCCACGTCCACCACCTCGGCCCCCAGGGCCAATGTGGCGGCGCGCTTCACGGCCGGCGCGTTCGACGGCATCACGATCACCGCTTTTGCGCCCACGGCGCGGGCCGCGTAGGCCACGCCCTGCGCATGGTTGCCGCTCGAATAGGTGATCACCCCGCGGGCGATCTCCTCCGCCGAGAGCTGCAGAATTTTGTTCGCCGCGCCGCGAATTTTGAATGCGCCGATGGGCTGCAGGCTTTCGGCCTTCAACCAGATTGTTTTGTTGGTGCCGTGGCCAGACAAGCCGGGAAACGCAGCCTCGACCAGCGGAGTTTTGACGGCGATGTGAGCAATGCGCGCCGCTGCTGCGCGAATGTCGGCAAGGGAAACCAGTTGATCAGCCATACCCTGATTATCTTCCAACGGCGCCCGCTCCCAAGGCGCAGCATGAATCGTCCGCCAAAAGTGCGGAAAAGAGCGGATATTAGAAATTTGGGAATAAAGCCAGCTCGTGAGCGTTCGCTACGCGCATAGCAAGTTAGCAAGTTGGCGGCGGCATTGCCGGAGCAGAGGATTGATGTCCCGCGGGCCGGCGAAGCAGGTGGGGGACTCAATGGGCGGAGCCATCCGGCCCTATTGATCCGGCCTTTAAGGAGTGTTGTGTCGTCCCATCCATTTCGCGATAAAACCCGCGAAATGGATGGGGCACAGTGCTTCTGTTTGAGGGGCCGGATCAATGGGCGCAAAACAAAAACGCGCCGAAGGTGGGGCACCCGGCCGCTTTCGTGACACGTTGTTGCTCCATAAGGAAAGGGGACGGGTTGCCCCGTCCCCTCTTGTCGTCGCTATCGAGCCGCGATCAGATTTCCAGAATTACAGGCATGATCATCGGCCTTCTACCGGTGGTCTTCTGGATCAGGCGCTTCAACTCGGAGCGTACCTTCTCCTTGACCATCCCGTAGTCGGACTTCTGCTCGGTGCTCAATCCGTCCAGCGTCTTCATCACCAGCTCGCGCGCCTGCTCGGTAATGTCGGCGCCGCCAAAGCCGCGCATCACCACCTCGGGCGACTGCTCCACCTTGCCGGTGCGCTTGTTGATGGCCAGAACGGCCAGAACCACGCCGTCTTCCGACAGAATGCGTCGATCGCGAAGGACCAGATCCTCGACCACATCGGTCGACGAACCCGAGTCGATCAGCACCCGGCCGGTGGTCACCTTGTCCTTTTTGCGGGCGTTGTCCTTGTCCAACTCCAGCACGTCACCGTCTTCGATGATGATGGTGTGCTCCACGGCACCGGTGTCCATGGCCAACTGAGCGTGCTTGCGCAGGTTGCCATAGTTGCCGTGCACGGGGATGAAGAACTTGGGCCGCACGAGGTTGATCATCAGCCGCATCTCTTCTTGAGAGCCGTGGCCGCTGACGTGAATCAGGCCGCTGTGGCCATCGTCATAGATCACGTTGGCGTCGCGGCGGTAAAGGTGGTCGATGACGCGGAAGATGCTCTTCTCGTTGCCGGGAATGACGCGGGAACTGAGAACAACCGTGTCGCCGGCGTCGATGTGGGCGTGCTTGTGATTGTCCACCGCGGCGCGGCTCAGCGCGCTCATCGGCTCGCCCTGCGTGCCGCTGATCAGCAGCATCAACTGCTCGGGCGGGAAGTCGCGCATCTGGCTGGGATTGATGATCAGCCCCTGCGGAACGTCGATGTAGCCCAGATCCTGCGCAATCTCGGTCGACTCCATCATCGAGCGGCCGATCAAGGCCACCTTGCGCCCATGCGCGCGCGCCAGGTCCAGCGCGATGCGGATGCGGAAGATCGACGAGGAGAAGCAACTGAAGAAGAGCTTCTTCTTGGTACGCGAAAAGATCTCGTCCAGACGCGGAATCACGGCCGACTCGCCGGGCGTGTAGCCGGTGCGATCGACGTTGGTCGAGTCCTGCAGCAGGGCCAGCACGCCGCGCTTGCCGTACTCGGCAAAGGTGTGCAGGTCGAACGCTTTTCCATCCAGGGGAGACAGATCGATCTTGAAGTCGCCGGTGTGGATGACGACGCCAACAGGCGTTTCAATGGCCAGGGCCACCGCGTCCACCAAGGAGTGCGTCACATGGATCGGCTCGATGGTGAACGGCCCAATGGTGAACTTCTCCCTGGGCACGATCTCAATCAGGGTCGTCTCGTCCAGCAACTGGTTCTCTTCGAGGTTGCCCTCGACATAGGCCAGTGTGAACTCGGTCGCGTAGACCGGGACCTTGAGCTCGCCGAGCAGCCAGGGCAGGCCGCCGATGTGGTCCATATGGCCGTGGGTCAGGATGATGGCGCGGACATGCGCCTTGTTTTCAACCAGATAGGAGATATCGGGCACTACAATATCTACACCCAGCAACTCCGACTCCGGGAACATCAGCCCGGCGTCGATCACGATAATGTCGTCTTCCCAGCGGATCGCGAGGCAGTTCATGCCGAACTCGCCGAGTCCGCCCAGGGGAATGATTTTCAGCTTTTTTGTATGCATCTGTCAGATTTGATGCTACCACCCATGGGCTTCGGGGGGTGAACCATACTGCTCAACTGGCGGAACCGGGCTCCAAAATGGGATCCGGGCCGCCCGGATGGCGTGCTATTCGCCGGGAAAGCGCACGCCCAGCTCGATTCGCGCCGCTTCCAGCAGCCGGGCCATGCCCAGTGAGAGCGCATGAGGGATCACCGGGCTCTCTCGGACGCCCTGGCGCAGCAGTTCGCAGAAATGGGCTGTCTCGTAGTTGAAGCCGCCGGCGACGAACGGTTCGTTCAACTCCGCGCGGTGGCCGTCAACATAATGGATGGTCGCTCTGCGCGGATTCCACCAGTTTTCATGGATGGTCGCGTAGCCGCGCGGTCCGCAGAGCAGGGCATCGCCGCGTCCAAAGAGGTCGATTCCGGTATGCAACTGGGCCATGCCGTGCTCGTGCTCGGTCTGGAAGAGAGCCAGCGTATCCACGCCCGCAGCCCCCACCCGGCCCATGGTCTGGACGCGCTTCAAGTCGCCCAACCAGTCCAGGGCAAGAAACGCCTCATAGGGACCGATGCCCATGATGCCGCCGCCGCCCAACTCGGCCGAGTTCAACGGGTGCTTCGCCGACAGGCTCGAATCAACGTGGCCGGCGCGCACAAAGCCCACCGGGCCGATGGGATCGGAAAAAAGGTGCTCGCGCAGCCGCCGGTACAGTGGGAAAAACGGAGGCTTCATGGCTTCCATGAACAGCCGGTCGTGCCGTCGACCGACCCCCAGCACTTCGATCAGTTGACGCTCATTGAGCATCGCCGGCTTTTCGCAGAGCACATGCTTGCCGGCTTCCAGGGCCCGGGTCGAGATGGCTGCATGGCTGTCGGGATGAGTCGCCACATACACAGCGTCCACATCCGCGGCTACAAGCTGGTCCAGCGAGTCGAAGACTTGGGGCACGCCAAATTTGAGGGCGAAAGCCTGGGTTCGTTCGCGGGTGCGGCCCCAGACGGCTTCGAGGGTTGCGCCCTCAACGGCCTTGAGTCCCTCGGCAAAGCGTCCGGCTGCGCGGCCGGGCCCCGCGATGCCCCAACGAACGATTTGCGCCACTTTCATTTGAGCGGACATGGTCTTGCCTTTGGTCTACAGCCTGTCTTGCGCTCAAGAGAGAAAGATTGCGCAGGATGAAAGTCGGCCAGAGGAAGACATCCTCAGGCTTCGTGCAGACTGACCTAGGACTATGGCCGCATCATTTCGTACTTTGGGTTCATGCTATCCCGGGTCCCAGAATCGGGACCTGGGGCACCCACAATTGGTACATGAACAAGCGGCCAGAGACCTAGTGTATGCCTTTGGCGTTCAAGTGCGGGCCGTAGCGCTGGTCGGAACCCATGATGTGGCCGGTCAGCCAGTCTTTGAGAAATGCCAGGGCTTCCAGGGAGAGTTCCAGCGATTGGCCGGCTTCGAAACGCGTCTGCAAATTGCTCACACGCCTGGTGAGCAGGTCGTGTTCCGCCTTGTGCGCCGCCCCGCCCGGATAACCGGTCTCGGCAAAAAAACGCTCTTCGCGATCGAAATGATACTTGGTGTATCGCAATAATCCCTCAATGACGCCCTCAAGCGACCGGTTGTTCTTGCCGGTGATCACGCCATCGTTGAGGTCGTTCAACATGTCGATCAATTTCTTGTGATCGTCATCGATGACCTGGACGCCCACGCTCATCTCTTCGGTCCACTCCATTAAAGGCATATGCGGTGCTCCCATCTGGATTCAGTAGAGGTCCATCACCCGCGTGCAAGCGGACCTTGATGCACGCCGAGTCGGCCGTTTCGTCGCGGGCCGGTTCGCTGATGAAACTCCCTGGCCTTATTGCCTGTCAATACAGAATTGGGCGCGCAGTGAAAACTCCTTCGCGCGCGCAAGGCGCCCAACAATGCGCGAACCCGACCTCTTTGCGCAGCGGTAGCCAACTTGCTCTTTTGATTATGACGATTTCATTACGGCTGCAACGTTGAATTCGTAGCTAAGCCCAAACCTTGGTTACTATTACAGCGGCTCCAGGATTGCTGTACCTCGCAACAGCGCAATCCGGGTTGATGCGACCGGCAGGGGCGGGGTCCCCGCAGTGGCGACCTCGCGTTCATTGAACAGGACACAGGGGCTCTGGTTTTGGTCTAGCGTGGAGTCCCTGAAGTTCATGGCAAGAATCAGAGACCGGAACCGCAGTCCTCCATGGAACGGTGTTCCACCCAAGGCGAATGAAAAAGGCAACCGCGGATCCTTCCCGTTGGATGACACTTGTTGTGGGATCGCAATGTGGTGTGGCCAAGAATTTTCTGGGCAAATCCTTCGACGCCGTTTGGCCAAAAAGCCGGCCAAACTACGCTCAAGATGACAATGCAATTACGATGCGAACTTTAGAAACTGGACTAGCGCAACAGGTCTTCGAGCGTGGTGCTCAGATCCGTCTTCTCGTCGCGATATTTCACGATGACCGGCGCATACAGGCTGAGGCCCCATTCCTGTCCTTTGCCTTTGCCGATGGCGCGGGAGCCGGGCACCACGACCGCATTCTCGGGGATGATGAGCGGCAGTTCGGCAGTGGCGCGCAGAATCGTATCGTTGACCAGATCGAAGACCGGTGTCCCGCGGGTGAGAATTGTTCCGGCGGCCAGCACGGCGCCCTTGCGGACGATGGTTCCTTCGTACACGCCCGAGTTGCCACCTACCAGCACATCGTCTTCGATCACTACCGGGCTGGCGTTCACGGGTTCCAGTACGCCGCCGATCTGTGCCGCTGCGCTGAGGTGAACCCGCTTGCCTACCTGGGCGCAGGATCCGACCAGCGCATGCGAATCGACCATGGTGCCCTCATCCACCCAGGCCCCGGCGTTGATGTACATGGGCGGCATACAGACGACTCCGCGCGCCACATAGGCTCCGGCCCGCACGGAAGATCCGCCGGGAACAACGCGCACGCCGTCCCCCACGCCAAACTGACGGGTCGGGTAGGTGTCCTTGTCGACAAACGAGAAGCCGGCGGACGGAATCTCCTCGAGCGCGCCCAATCGAAAGCCGAGCAGAATGCCTTGCTTGACCCAGGCGTTCACGCGCCAGCCAGAGGGAGAATTGACGTCGGGCGAGGCTGCGCGCACCTCGCCGTTTTCCAAAGCCGTTCGAAGCGTCAGAAAGGCTGCCATCGCAGACGAGTTGCCGACCGCGGCAGGTCCCGCGGAAAAGAGGTGTTCAATAGTCTCTTGCAGTTGGGTGAGGTTCATCGCATCCCGAGTTTATCAAGGGACGGGCTTCTTCACCTTTTCGGGAGCGGTTAGCCGGGGAAAGGAGGAAGGCGAGACTCAGTGAAGCATGCGCACAAATACACCTCTCCTCAGGCTTCCATCCATGAGGCGCGCCTGGACCTCAGGCTGCGGTTCCCGGGGGCTGTTTGGAACGGCTAGTCCCGTTCGTCCGCACCGGCTGCAGCCGGAAGCAGTTATGTCCCGCCGGAATCATGGCCAGCGGAATGGAAGCGCGATCCGGATTGGTGTGCAGGTGCCGCGATTCAAGCCAGGCGCACAGCCGGGGATCGTAAATCTCCGGTTCGCCCTGCCAGAAATCGGGCTTCAGCCCGCACTCAATCTGCAGATGGCCCAGTTGCAACTCGATGCTCGATATATGCTTTGGAAAATAACGCCGGACATTGTTCGCGCCCACGTGCAGTCCGGTGATTCCACGTCCCTTGCTTTGTGTCTTGACCACCATACCCACCTGCCAATCAACACTTGATGAGGTCAGTCTAGGGACCAGGTTCAGGGAATCCGGTTGCCGGTGCTCGGAATCCGCGGTACGGATTCCTCATTTGAAACCCACCGGCCGGAAGGCCAATTTGGGATGATAGTGCGCCCCTGATTTGGCTCTTGTCAAGACGCGTTACCGCGCGTCCCTTTCAGAGACTTTGGGTTCACAATTTTGTAACCAACGGCGGCCGCTCGGAGGAGCGAAGGCGTTGTCAGCACAATCGTTTTACGAAAAAGGATGGCCGAGGAAAATACGAAAAGTGGCTGTTTGTGCTTTCGGGGAAGTCACTCACAATTCGCTTTCTTGCGCCACCATATCTTCCGCCGGCTCCGCGCCTATCAGCGGCGTCGGCTGCTTGATCAGCAAGCCGTCGAGCGAGGTCGTCGTGAGCACGCGCGCAATGGTCTTGGCCGCGGTTCCGTCGCCGTATGGGTTCGCCATGCTGCGCAATCCCGCCCGAAACTCCGGGTTCAGGGCCCGGTGAATTGCGCGGAGGATGGCCGCCGTTTCGGCCGGGGTGTCGATGACGTTGCCGGAGCGCTCGCGCCCCTGCTGGCGCATGCCCACATTCACCGTGGGCAAGGCGAACGAGGCCGCCTCCATGATGCCGCTGGACGAATTGCCCACAAGCGCGGCCACATTCCCTAAAAGGCTCCAGTAAGTTACGGCGTCTAGATTGACGAAGACGTGGGTATGCGGCCGCGTCTCGATCAGGGCTTTCGTCCGTTCAATCAGCGCGTAGCTTCCGGCGTCGGAGTTGGGGTAGACGAAAACGAGTTGCCCCGGCGCCTGTGCCAGCGCAGCAAATACAGCATCCGCCTCCACTGTCGTGTCGCGCAGAATGGTGACCGGGTGGTAGGCAACGAGCAGCGTGGGCCGCGTGAGCGTCAGGCCCAGACGGGCTTCGAGCGCGGCGCGGTCCAGGAGTTTCGACCGCTTCAGATGGTCCAGCGAGGGGGCTCCCGCATGGGTGACGCGCCACGGCTCCTCGCCCATGGCGATCACCCTGCGCCGCGCCATGGGCGTCGAGGTGAAGTGAATGGCTGCCAGCTTGGTGAGCGCGTTGCGCACTTGATCGTCGATGGCGCCCTGGCTCACCTCGCCGCCCTCGATGTGGGCGATGGGAATGCGCAGGGCCACGGCAACTGACGCCGGGGCCAGCATTTCGTAGCGGTCGGCGATGAGCAGCAGCAGGTCAGGCCGCCAGGCGGTGAGCGCGTCGGCCAGGCCCAGAATGGCCACGCCAATCGTCTTCGCCATCCCGGTGTCGGTGTCGGAGCTGAGCAGGCACTCGCTGCGCGCCACAATCGGGAAGCCGTCGCGCTCGATTTCCTTGATGGTCGAGCCAAACTCGGGCGACAGGTGCGCGCCCATGGTGAAGACGCCCAATTCCACCCCTGGGTCCGCGGCCAGCTCTTTCAGCGGCCAGTAAAGATGGCTATAGTCGGCCCGCGAGGTGGTGACCACGCCGATGCGGCGTTTTTTCGTCGTTTCGCTCATAAACAGACCCGCTGACTGCACTGTTGCGCCAGATTGAGTACGGCCCGGCTGGGTGTGAAATCGGGAACCAGGGCGCGCAAGGCGCCGAGCGCTTCAGCTACATCGCGATCTTGGAGCGAAGTACGCAGGGTCGCAAGCCGGCTTTCGAGTTGCGTCCCGGTGAGCGGATTCGTCTCCACTTGCACGACTCCGTCCAGGCTGGCCGGACTTGTCCGTTCGCCGGACTTCCACATTCGTTCGGTTTGCTTGTCGCCCGCCCGGCGGCCGGTGAATTCAATCGCAATCTCACAGTCGGGCCTGAGCGCTTGGGCCATGAAGCGCGCCATGTCCTCAATTGAATGTGTCATCGCCAGCACCGGCGCCAGCAAGGTTCCCGGCTCGGGATGCGTCGCTGCGGCGAGCAGCAGGTTCACAGCCTCGTCCAGGGTGAGGAAATACCGGCGCGCCGCGGGGTCGGTGACCATCACCGGGCCGCCGTGCTTGATCTGCGCCGCAAACACCTCGGCCACGCTATCGCGCGAAGCCAGCACATTGCCCAACCGCAGCACCGTTCCGCCCGCGTTCAGCACAATCTGCTCCGCAACCCGCTTGGTAGCGCCCATCACGGAAGCCGGTTCCACGGCTTTGTCGGTCGAGAGCAGAACCACCCGCGCACCATTCTCCGCAGCCGCCTGGGTCAACGTTTCCGTGCCGAAGATATTGTTGGCGATGGCCGCCAGCGGCTGCTCTTCCATCAGCGGCACATGCTTGAAGGCGGCGGCGTGGAAGACGATGGCCGGCCTATGTGTCGAGAAAATCTCTTCGAGCAGCGCCCGGTCGGCCGCGCTGCCCAGAACAGGCATCATTGAAGTTGCTGCGCAGGAGCGCTCCACAGATTCATCTTGGAGCGCGGCAAGACCCCCCTCCCCCCGGGCCTGGTAGGTCGGGGCTTCAGCCCCGACATTGAGGTCAGCCAAATCAACCAGGGCTTTAGCCCCTGAGGTGTGCTCTTCTGCTTCCGTTCTTGGCGAGGGCGCTTGTTGGGCGATTTGTTTTGTCCAATCCCGCTGCAGCGCATAAAGGTTGCTCTCGGAAGCTTCCAGAAGAACCAGCCGCGACACCCCGATCGTCGCCAGCCGCAGCGCCAACGCCGAGCCGATCGACCCGCCCGCGCCGGTAATCAGAATCGGGCGCTGTTTCAATGCATTGAGCCGATCCGGCGGTGAGGGCAGTTGCGGACGCGCCAGGAAACCGCGCCAGTCGAGACGTTTCAGGGAGGGAATCACCTCCGCAGTATAAATTGACGCCGTGTCCGTCCCTTTGTGCGGCCAGCAGAGTCCGGTCAGGGCAATCGCATTTGGAATTCTCAGGGAACTTTCATTGATTTGTCATCCTGAGGAGCGCAGCGACGAAGGATCTGCGTGTGTCTTTCGGCCTATTTCGGACAGAACGGACCTCTTGGCTTCAACCTTCACCGCAAAGCAGAAGTGACAATCGCAGTCATTCATGGAACGGTGTTCCACCCAAGGCCATGAATGAGCAGCCGCGGACCATTCCCGTTGGATGACATCTGTTGTGGGATTGGGGTGTGGTGTGGCCAGGAATTTTCAGGGCATATCCTTCGCTGCGTTCAGGATGACAAACGTTGCACGCAAACAGATTTGAAATGCGATTGCCCTGAGAGACCGGTGTTCCGCCCAAGCGGCTCATTCGCCTGCTCGCATACACTGAATGGTTCCGCGCAGATTTGATTGGCGGGTTCTGAAACCCGCGTTGGGGAAGAGATTCTATGAGGATGACCGGGCCGTTGGCCCTTGTGGTTTTTTGGGTAGCCGCGACAGCCGCTGCTGCGCCGCCGAAATTTGACGCCGACGCCGTGCGCACGAACAATCGCGGCGTGGCGCAGATGGGCCAGCAGTTTACCGAGCGCGCCGCCCAGAGCTTTGCCGAAGCTTTCCAGAAGGATCCCAAATTGGCGCAGGCCGCGATCAACGAGGGCATCGCCCTGATGGCCTTGCAGAAGCTGGACGAGGCCAAGATCTCCCTGCAGCAGGCCATTGCCCTGGATCCCGCCAATCCCCAGGCGTGGTACAACCTGGGCCTGGCCCAGCACGCAGGCAATGAACTGGAGCCGGCGCTGGCCAGTTTCAAGCAGGCGGTCAAGCTCGATCCCAGGGACGCGGACTCCTATTATTTCGAGGGCGTCTGCTACCAGGAGATGAAGCAGTTCGACAAGGCGATCGAAATTCTCCATGAGGCGCTGGCGATCAGCCCGCTGCATGCTTCCTCTGAGTTTGCGATGGCGCGAGCCCTGCAGCGCTCCGGCAACACCGCCGGCGCCAAGGAGCACTTCAAGCTCTTTCAGCACATGACGAGCACCAAAATCTCCGCGCCTATTGGATTGGCGTACGGCGAGCAGGGGCATTATTCGACGGTGACGCCGATTGAGGAGCCGGAATCGCTCTCCCGCGGCATGATTCCGGTGAAACTGGTGGCGCAACCTTTGATTTCCCAGGTCTCGAAACCGAGACCTGGGGCACCCGGAGGGCCTCAAACAACCACCTTCCCCACCACCGGCGGCGCTTGCATGATGGACGTAACAGGCTCCGGGACTATGGACCTGGTGTTGATGCAGTCCGGCGCGCAAGCCATGCGCGTCCTACACGCCAAGGGCGGCGGCAGCTTTGAGGAATTCGACGCAGCGGCTGCGGGACTCAAGGCAAGCGGCCATGCCGTCGCTTGCGCCGTGGGCGACTACGACGGCGACGGGCTGAACGATCTGGCTGTCGCTCTGGATGATGGAGTGCTGCTCTTCCGCAACCTGGGCAAGGGCAAATTCCAGGATGTGACCACCGAAGCCGGGCTCGCGCCACGCAATCGGCCAACGGGCATTACATTCGTCGATTACGACCACGACGGTGACCTCGATTTGCTGCTCACCGGCTCACCCCTGAGAGCCGGCGACGCGCCCAACGTTCTGTGGCGGAACAACGGCAACAGGACTTTTACGGAGTGGACCGGGCCCACCGGTTTCGGCGGCAGCGGAAAGACCGACGCGGCGATTCTCACCGACTTCAATAACGACCGCGCCGTGGATTTGATCACGACCGGCGACGGTGCTGCGCCGCTCATTTATGTGAACCCGCGGGAAGGGAAGTATCCGACACAGCCGTTGTACGAAGCGAGTCAGCAAGTTGGCGAGTTGGCAAGTCAGCAAGTTAGCAAGTCAGCGAGTTGGCGGGCTGGCGGGGCAGCGGGGAAGGAAGGCGCAAACCTGCCGGCCACTGTCGGCATTGCCGTTGTCGACTACAACAAGGACGGGTGGATGGACGTCGCCGTCACCCACGCGGGCCTACCCGGCCTCACGCTGTGGCGCAACGTCGAGGGACCCAACCACATCGGCCGCCGATTTGAGCGCGTGGAATTGCCGCTGAAGGACGCGTTGCGCGGATGGGGCGTGACTGCCATCGACATCGATAATGACGGCTGGGTTGATCTGGCCGCGATTGTCGAAACCAAGGCTGGTCCCCAGGTGCGCGTCTTCCGCAATCGCGGCGACGGCACTTTTGAAGATGTAAGCCATGCGCTGGGATTGGATACCGTCAAGCTGATCGCTCCCCGCGGCCTCATCGCGGCTGAAGTGATGGGCGACGGAGCGCCGGACCTGATCGTGACGCAGTTGAACGCGCCGCCCGTCCTGCTGCGCAACGTGGGCGCGAACAAAAATGATTTCGTTCGTCTGGACCTGACAGGCTTTGCCGACAACAAGACGGCGATTGGCGTGAAGGTCGAAATTTTTGCCAGCGGCCACTGGCAAAAGTGGGAACTGGCCGGCGCTTCGGGCTATCAAACCCAGGCCGCGCCGCAGATTCTTGTTGGACTGGGCGATGCCGAGGGCATCGACCTGCTGCGCATTCTGTGGCCAACCGGCGTGCTGCAAGACGAAATCGATCTGCCGCACACGCCGGTGATCGCCATGAAGGAGGCTGATCGCCGGGGCTCTTCGTGCCCAGTTTTGTTCGCCTGGAACGGTCACAAGTACAAGCTGGTCACCGATGTCATCGGCGCGGCGGTTGTCGGCCACTGGTTCACGCCGACGCGGCGCAACACGCCCAATCCTGGCGAATGGATCAAGGTGGACGGCGCGGCGCTGGCCCCCATCAACGGCAAGCTGAGCCTGCGATTTATCGAGCCCATGGAAGAGGTCAACTACATCGACCAGTTGCGGTTGATTGCGGTCGATCATCCGGAGAACGTTGAGGTCAATCCCGACGAGCGCTTCCTCGACGATCCGCCGTTTGCCTCCGGCCGCGTGGTGGCCAGTTCCGGCGCGCGCCTGCCGGTGGATGCGTGGGACGGCGAGGGGCGTAACGTGCTCGACCAATTGAGCCGCCGCGATCACCAGTTCGCCAGCGGATTCACGCCCACGCCCTATGATGGCTTTGCGAATCTGCACCCGCTGACACTGGATTTGGGCGACGTGAAGCCGGGCGCTCCACTGCGCCTGCTGATGACCGGCTATGTGAACTACTTCAGTGCGACCTCGCTCTATGCGGCGTGGCAGGCGGGGATCAAGCCCATCTCGCCCTACGCTGAGGCCGAAATGCCGGACGGATCCTGGCAGCGGATTCCGGGCGAAGCGGGATTTCCCGCGGGCCTGGAGCGGACCATCGTCGTGGACCTGACCGGCAAACTGCCCGCTGGAGCGCGGCGCATTCGTCTCGTCAGCAATCTCGAAATCTATTGGGATCAGGTGCTCATCGATCAAAGCTCAGACGCCGAAGCAAAAACTGCGGAACTGCCACTGGCCGTGGCTACCGAACACTTCCGCGGCTACCCGCTTCAGATTGATGGCGCGAGCCCCGGCGATCTGGACTACGACTACGACCGCGTGAGCCTCACCGGGCCCTTCCAGCACCAGCGCGGCAACTACACCCGCCTGGGCGATGTGACGGAGCTGGTGAAGGGCATCGACGACCGCTACGCAATTTTTGGCAGCGGCGAAGAAATCGCGATCGAGTTCGACGCGACCAAATTGCCCGCCCTCCGCGACCACTGGAAGCGCGACTACTTCTTCTACGCCAACGGGTTTGTGAAGGATATGGACTGGTGGGACGCCTCGCCGTTTACCGTGGCACAACTGCCGTTCCACGGCATGAGCGCCTACCCCTATCCGGCCAGCGAGAAGTTTCCCGATGATACAGACGCGGTCAACTACCAGTTGAACTGGAACGACCGCTTCGACTCCGGCGAACCGGTACGGTCGTATCGGTTCGACTATCGGACATTGCCAGCCTCGCCGGCCGGCTATGAGGCACCCGGAGGCCCAGCGGTGGAGCGGCCATGAGCGCCGCCTGCGGTGGGTCAGGGTGGAGCACGGTAAGGCAGGAAGCTGGGGAGGTTGTTGGGTAGGGATTGGGATGATTTCTGGGACGGTCAAGCGAGGAATGTAGGAAGAAAGGCAGCAAGTTAGCGCCCGCTGCGCGGGCATGGCAAGTTGGCGAGTTGGCGGCGGCATCGGGTGAGCGGGGGCATTGATCGACATCCGTTTCATGCGCCGCGGGTCGGCAAGGCCGGAGGAAAACTATGAGCGAAATTGTGTTGGCGCCGGCTGTCGATCAACTGGAGCTTCTGCGTTCGGGCCAGATCTCCATCGTTGAGCTGTCCGAAGCGTACATTCGCCAGATCGAGCGGCTGAATCCGCAACTGAACGCCTTCGCGGACTTCGACGCCGAACGGGTGCGGAAACAGGCAAAGCTGCTGCAGGAGTCGAAGGCCCCCCGTGGACCGCTCCACGGACTGCCGGTGACAGTAAAGTCCTCGATTTCCACAGCCGGTTACCGTTGCGAGATCGGCAGCCTGCTCCATAAAGGCGAAATCCCGACCGAAGACGCAGTCGTCGTCGCTCGCCTCCGCGCCGCTGGTGCTCTGATCCTGGGCACGACGAATTGTCCCGAGTTCCTGATGGCCTACGAGTCCGCGAACCGGCTTCACGGGCGCGTGTGCAATCCGTGGGATCTGGCCCGCACGCCGGGCGGATCGAGTGGCGGCGAAGCCTCGGCCATTGCGGCGGGTCTTTCCGCGTGCGGGCTGGGTTCCGACAGCGGCGGCTCGGTGCGCGTTCCCGCCCACTTCACCGGGATCTGTTCGTTCAAACCAACGCCGGGGCGCTTTCCCGGCCGAGGCCACCTGCCGCCCTGCGTTGGCCCGTTCTCGACCCTGGGCGCTATCGGCCCCATGGCGCGCACGATGGCCGATGTGGCACTGATGTTCCGCACACTCAGCGGCCAGGACCCGCTCGACCCCGCCAGCCCGCCGATTCCGTTCCGCGAACTCAGCCCGGCCGAACTGCGCGCGCAGACGATTGGCTTTTTCGAGGACGATGGCCTCGTTCCGGTCACGCCGGAGACACGCGCCGCCGTCCAGTCCGCGGCCTCTGCCCTAAGGGATGCCGGCTTTCGAGTCGAGCCTTTTCGTCCGCACTCTCTTGAGCCGTTGCGCCAGTTGTGGTGGAAGTTCTTTGTGCAGTGCGGCGCCATGTTCTATGCGCCTGAAATTCGCGGCCGGGAGGATCAACTCAGTCCCATCTTCGCTGAGTTTCTGTCGATTGCCGCCTCTGTTCCGCCGCTCACGGCTGCGGAACTGCTCGACGCCTGGGCGGAGCTCGACCTGCTGCGCTCGAAGATGCTCGCTGAAATGAGCGCCTATCCGGTGCTCCTGTGCCCCGTGGCCAGCATTCCCGCGTTTCTCCACGGGGAGCGCACATGGACCATCGACGGCCGGCCCGTGGAATACCTCGACGCAGTGCGGCACACGCAGTGGTTCAACACTTTAGGCGCGCCGGCCGCGATCGTCCCTGTCGGCCAATCGCCGGAAGGTCTGCCCATCGGTGTGCAGATTGCGGCCCGGCCGTTTCACGACGAGATCGCCCTTGGAATCGCTGCGGTCGTCGATGCGGCCTTCGGCTATCGTCCGCCTCCCCTCGCAATTGCCTGATATTCGCCTTGGGCGCAACTTCAATGGTCCCAGCCAGATGTTGACCCGGTCGACAAAAAGTGAGGACTGGCGCGGCGAATCGGGTCTCATCTCCACCTTTTGGTTGAGGCGCAAGGGGTGCGGCTCCGGTAGCCTGATCCTTCCCCAGAACGGAGCGCAGACGGTGCGCCAAGATTGGCACGAACGATTTGCCGAAACGCCTGATGTCCTGAAGAGCGAGCTGCTCCAGCAGACTGTGGTGCCCGTGCTCGATCTTGAGATAGGCGGCGGCGAATTCATCACCATGGCCGGCCCCTGCTCGGTTGAGACCGAGTTTCAGTTGATGGCCACGGCCAACCACGTTCGCCGCGCCGGCGCCCGCATCCTCCGTGGCGGCGCCTTCAAGCCCCGCAGTTCGCCCTACGCGTTTCAGGGCCACGGCCTCGAAGGCCTCAAGATGCTGGCCCGCGCCCGCCAGGAGAGCGGCCTCGCCATCGTGACGGAAGTCATGTCGGAAGGCGACGTCCCGATGGTCGCCGAGTACGCGGACATTCTCCAGATTGGCACCCGCAACATGGAAAACTACGCGCTGCTTGAGGCCGCGGCCCGGTCTGGACGGCCCATCCTCCTCAAGCGCGGCATGGTGGCCACCATCGCCGACCTGCTGCGCTCGGCGCAGTTGATTCTGAACAACGGCAACCCCAACGTCATTCTCTGCGAGCGCGGCATCCGCACCTTTGAAACCGCGACCCGCAACACCTTCGACATCGCCGCGATCGCCCTGCTCAAGCAGATTTCGCACCTTCCCGTCATTGCCGATCCCAGCCATGCAGCCGGTCATCGCGACCTGGTCCCAGTACTGGCCCGCGTGGCAGTTGCGGCCGGCGCCGACGGCCTGCTGGTCGAGGTACATCCCAACCCCGACAAGGCCTGGAGCGACGGCGAGCAGTCGTTGGACTTCGCTGGATTCGACGACATGATGGCCGACCTCGACCCATGGCTGGCCCTGCGCGAACGGAGCCTGGCTTTGCGTGCACTACCGCTGCGTCCGGCGCTGGAGCCCCGGTCCATGGAGGCTGTTGGATGAACCTCCCTGCCAGAGTCCTGGCCGTTACCGCGTCAATTGTCCTGCTGATTCCGGTGTGCGGATTCTCTCCCAGTCCAGAGCAGGCGACCCCCGCGGACATGATTGTTACCGCCGCGCCCGTCTATCTGCCGCTCGCTGCGTTGCGCGGGCAGGAGCGTTTTCCCAAGGGTGCGCACCTGATGCTCGTCCACGAGAGAAAGGCCGAGCCGCTGCTCCCTGACTTTGCCGCCAGCGCGGACGCCAACGTTTCCTTCGACGGCCAATCGGTGCTTTTTGCCGGCAAGCAATCCGCAACTGACCCCTGGCAGATTTGGGAATTGACCCTGGCTAATCGCTCCCTGCGCAAATTGATCGCCGGCCCGGCCGACGCGATTCGCCCCTTTTATCTTCCCGAGGGCCGGCTGGTCTATGCGCTGCGCACGGATCATGGTTTTCAACTCGAGGCCGCGGGCAAAACGACTCCCGCGCTGTCGGCGCCGATCGATGCAAATGTAGCCTCGACCGTGCTCCCGCTTTCGTATATGCCGGGCAGCGCAATTCCCTCGGACGTGCTGCTCGACGGCCGCATCCTGTTTGAATCCGGCTTTCCGCTCGGCTCGGGCTCGACTCCTGAATTGTTTCTCGTTTACTCCGATGGCTCTGGCGTTGAATCCTATCGCTGCGATCACGGCGGTGCGCGCTGGGGTGGCAAGCAACTGGCTTCGGGCGATGTGGTCTTTACGCACGGCGCTTCGCTGGCGCGCTTCACTTCGGCCCTGGCGCACGAGGCTCCCATCGCCGCGCCCCACGCCGACTACGCTGGCGGAATCGCGGAGACGGCGTCCGGCGCATGGCTGGTGAGCGCGCGACCGGCGGTTGGTACGCATTATGCGCTCAAGCAATGGCAACCCGCTTTTACCGCAAAGCCCAGCCCCGCCGCTTGGCAAACGGTATTGGCTATCAGTGGCGAAGATCTGGTTGAGCCGGTCGTGGTTGCTCCGCGCACCCGGCCGAATCATCACCCCAGCGGCCTGCACGAATGGAGCTACGCCAACATGATGGCCCTCGATGCGCGCATGTCGCGAGAGGGCGACCTGAAGTTGACGCCCGCGGCGGTTCGCCTCGAAACGCTGGACGCAGCCGGCCACACGGTCGTGACCGGCACAGCGCCGGTCGAAGCCGATGGCTCCTTCTTTGTACAAACCCCGGCCGACAAGCCTATCCGCTTTGCCCTGCTCGACAAGAAGGGCGCAGTGCTGCGCCAGGAGCACGGATGGTTCTGGATTCGCGGCGGCGAGCAGCGCATCTGCGTGGGCTGCCACACGGGCCCGGAGCGTGCTTCGGAAAATCATCTGCCGGCTGTGCTGCTGCGCACTACCACGCCCGCCGATCTGACCGGCGCTGCGGGCAAAGCCGCCGCAGGAAACAAAGCGCCGGGAGGCAACTGAAATGGTTCTTCGCTCTCTTCTTTTATTTGGCGCTGTCTCAATTGCCTCGGCGCAAATCGCTCCACCGGTTCCAACTGCTCCCGCCACAGGGGAGGCGTCTTCTGCGCCGAAGGCGCCGCTGGCCGCACCGCAGGTGCCCGTGATCCGCTTTGAAGACGCGGGCGAGAAGGCCGGCATCCAGTTCACGCACAGCTTCGGGTCGCGTCAGTTGGGCTCGCTGCTTGAGGGCACCGGCGCTGGCTGCATCTGGTTCGACTACAACAACTCCGGCCTGGAATCGCTCTATGTCGTCAATGGCCGTCCGCTCGACGACTCGATGCATCCCTATCCGCTCAAGGTGAAGCCCGATCCGCTGCCGCACAATCATCTTTATCGCAACGACGGCAACGGCCACTTCACCGACGTGACGGAAAAGTCGGGCCTCAATCCGGACATGTATGCGGTGGCCGTCACCGCGGCCGATTTTGACAACGACGGCTTCGTCGACCTGCTGGTCACCGGCTACGGCAAGACCATCCTCTATCACAACGACGGCAACGGCCACTTTACCGACGTGACCGCGAAGGCCGGCATCAAGGTAGACGGCTGGGCCATCAGTTCCACCTGGCTGGACTACGACAAGGACGGCTGCGTCGATTTGTTCGTCGGCCGCTACGTCAAGTTCGACCCCAAGTACCGCGCCTACTACGCAGCCGACAACTATCCCGGCCCGCTGGACTACGAGGGCGAGACCAACCGGCTCTATCACAACAACTGCAATGGAACGTTCACCGATGTCACCGACAAGTCCGGCATCGGCGCCTTCGTCGGCCGCACCATGGGCGTCACGGCTGGCGACTTCGACAATGACGGCTGGGACGACATCTACGTCGCCAACGATCGCACCGAAAATTTCCTCTTCCACAACAAGCACGACGGCACATTCGAAGAAGTGGCCAACGATACCGGCACAGCCTTCGGTCAGAATGGCGAATCCACTTCGTCGATGGGGCCTGTCTTTGCCGATCTTGAAGGTCGCGGCGTTCTCGACTTGTGGGTGACTGACGGCCACTACAACCGGCTGCTGCATAACACAGCGAAGATGGCGTTTGAAGATATCGGCGCTTCCAACGGCGTCTCGCAGACCAACGCGCAATACGTCAGTTGGGGCACTGGCGTTTTCGACTTCGACAACGACGGCATCTCGGACATTCTTATCTTTCACGGCGGCCTCATTCACCTGATCCCGCAGGAGCACACGCTGTTTCGCGGACTCGGGGACGGCAAATTCGCAGACGTTTCGCGCGAGGCTGGGCCGGTGTTGAGCGAGCGCACCACCGCCCGCGGCGCCTGCTTTGCCGACTACGACAATGACGGGAAGGTCGATGGGTTTGTCGTGAATCTCGGCGGCCGGGGAACGCTGGTGCACAACGTCTCCACCAACACCGGCCACTGGATCGGGATCAAGATGGTTGGCGCGATGAGGGCTGGCGACCAGAGCAATGCCCCCGGCCCCAAGGCCAAAAGCAATCGTGACGGCATCGGCGCGCGAGTTGAAATTTTTGCTGCGGGCAAGCGCCAGACCGCGGAACGCGTTGCCGGCTCGGGCTACTTATCGCAGAACGACGAGCGCCTGCACTTCGGTCTCGGTGGCGCTTCCACTGTCGACAAACTCATCGTTCACTGGCCCAGCGGACGCGAGCAGACGATAGAAAAACTCGCCGTGGACCGCGTCCTCACCGTGGAAGAGCCGAAATGAGGGGAATCCAAGTGAGAGTGATGCACATGAGCGGACGCAATCGCGGGAGGCTCCGCACCGGAGCGGTGGTCGCGCTCTCTGCGCTGGCTGCGGTGTTTTTCGCGCTGGCAATTGGTCCGGCCATCGAGCGGCCAGCTCACGCCGGCGGGCGTTCTACTGAAGCGGATGAACTCGACTACGCTTCGCCGCTTGAAGTTTTGCTCTCGCCCGACGGCGCACGGCTCTATGTGCTCTGCCAGGACAGCGCAGAACTGCGCGTGCTCGATGCGGCGACTTATGCTGTGATCAAGACCATCGCCGTGGGCCGCGTGCCGCGCGGCATCTCGCTGTCGCCGGACGGTGCGCGGCTGTTTGTTACCAACTCCTGGGACGACACGCTCTCGGTGATCGATACCGGCACGCTCGCCGTGGTTGCCACGTGGCCGGTCGGAGCGGAGCCCTCAAGCGTGATTGAGGATCGGGCGGGCAAGCGCCTCTACGTTGCCAATCGCATCTCCAGCGATGTGGCTGTGCTCGATGCCCAAACCGGCGCGGAAGAGAAGCGCCTCCTGGCAGGGCGCGGTGCGAGTTATCTCGCTCTCTCTCCTGACGGCAGCCGCCTCTACGCAACCCACGTCTATCCCAACGTCCCGCCTCGTCCGGCTGGCCCGGACGTTCGAACCGCGCCGGAATCAGAAATCACGGTGATCGACACCGCCCGCGCCGTTGTCGTCGATCGCCTTCCACTACACGGAATCGCCGGCGTCTTCCACTTGGCTTTCTCCACCGATGGGCGTCTGGGAGCTGTTGCCGAATACCATCCCAAGAATCTCATCCCGCTGGCGCATCTCGAGCACGGCGGCTCCTTCGCGTACACGCTCACCGTTTTTGGTGCGGACGTGGGCAAGCCCGTTGAAGTTCCTCTGGACGAACTGGACCGCTACGCCTCGCAACCCTTCGGTGTCGTTATCGCCCCCGACAAGTCGCGCCTGTACGTGACCATTGGCGGCTCGGAGTGCGTGCTGGTGATCGATGTCCCGCGTTTGCTCCGCTTCATCCACACTCACCCGCGTCCCGAGTCCGGTTCCTTCGCGCAGGATCTTTCCGCCAGCGCCAACTACGTGGTTGCGCGCATTCCCGTGGGACACAATCCCCGCGGCCTCGCACTTACCGCGGACGGACGCAAGCTGTTTGTCGCCAATCGGCTGGAAGACACCATCAGTGTGATCGACACGTGCACCAATCGTCTCGCCTCCACCATCGAACTCGCCGGGCCAAAAACCATCTCCGTGCTGCGCCACGGCGAGCAGACGTTCTACACCGCGCGTTACTCCTTCCAAGGGCAGATCGGCTGTTCCAGTTGCCACATCGATTCCACTTTCGATGGCATGACCTGGAACCTGGAGCCGGATGGTTTTGGCCGCAGCACGGTGGACAACAAGTTGCTTGAAGACATCAAGGATACGGAGCCCTACAAGTGGACGGGCACCAATCCCAACATTCCCACCGAGTGCGGTCCACGCACGGAAAAATATTTCTGGCGCTCGGAAAACTACGACAACCTGACCCTGGCCCACCTGGCGACCTACGTCCGCAGTCTTCCTCCGCGGCCCAACCGCTGGCGGCAGGCAAACGGTGAACTGACGCCGGCCCAGGAGCGCGGCAAAGCGATCTTCGAGCGCGCCGAGGACAAATTCAAAAAGCCGATCGCCGAATACAACCGCTGCTCCTATTGCCACAGCGGACCCAAGGGCACCAATCAGAAGATTGTTGATGTAGGAACGCGCAAATCGAACGACAACACCGGCATGTTGAAGGCGCCGCCGCTGACCAACGTCGCGCTCACCGCGCCTTATCTGCACGACGGCTCGGCGCGCTCCATGGAAGAAATCTGGACTGTCTACAACCCCGACGACAAACACGGCCGAACCAACGACCTGACCAAGGACGAACTCAACGACCTGATCGAGTACCTGAGGACGCGATGAAAAAGTCCACATTCAATTCAATCGGTACGATCACCCTGCTGCTGGCCGCCATGTGGTTGCTTGCCGTGTCGACAGCGTCTGCGCAGCGGAGAGCATCTTCTGCGCAGAAAGTTCATGCCGAGACAGCGGCGGCTGCCGCACCGCAGGTGCTGCCGAGGTTCCGGTTTGAAAACTTCACCACCGCCAACGGCTTGCCCGACAACCATGTCTTCGCCGTTCTGGTGGATGGAGACCGCATCTGGGCGGGCACGGAGAACGGCCTCGCCCTCTACGAAAATCATGTCTGGAAGACTTACACCACCGCCGACGGTCTGGCGCACCGCGCCGTGCTTTCGCTGGCGCTCGACAAGCGCACCGGCGACGTGTGGGCGGGAACCATGGGCGGCCTCAGTCGCATCTCCGGCGGGCGCATCGACAGCTATACACAGTTGAATTCGGGCCTGAGCAACGACGTGGTTTACGGTCTCTCGATCGAAGGCGAAAACGTGTGGGTCGCCACGGCCGCCGGCGGTTGCCGCCTCGACCTTCACACCGGCCAGTGGTCGCTTTACAACGAGCGCAACACGCCCATGGTCGAGATTTGGGCCTATGGCGTTTCCGCCACGCCCACCAAGGTTTATTACGCCATTTGGGGCAGCGGCGTGCTGGAGTACGACCAGAAAACCGGCCGCTGGGACAAGTATGACGACCCCGACGGCGAAAACGAGATGGTTCTGTTCAAGGACCAGGGGCTGATCCACGAGATTGTCACCTCGGTCAGTTATGTAGACAATATGCTGTGGGTGGCCACGTACTTTGGCAACAGCCGCTACGACGGCCGTTACTGGCACAACTTTCTGACCAAAGACAGTGGACTGCCCTCGAACTTCACCAACGTTGTGAAGGGTTTGGACGCCAAGCGCGCCTGGTTCGGCACCGACAAGGGGCTGGCTTATTTCGACGGCGTGAACTGGGCCGTCTATCGCCCCTCGCTCAAGGACGGCAAGCCGGAGATGACGGTACGCGACGCGGCAGGCAACGTGACGCCGGTCGAGGTCACCACGGCTCCGGCACACAACTACGTTCTCGGCATCGATTTCCAAGGGGACGACATCTGGGTCGCTACCGCCAAGGGATTGAGCCACGGGATTCGACAAAAACAATAAGGATATAAGGAGCACCACCACCATGAATGCATTCGCAGATATTCTGGAAGCCGTCGCCCACGCCCCGATTCAAAAGCGCGCCATCACCAATCACGGCGTGCTCAACGAAGCCTATGCCTACGCCAAGCCGAGTTCGTTTTCGCGCGGCATGAGAATCGACATTGGCGGCGTCTCTATCCTGCTCATCTCCGGCACCGCGTCGATCGACGAGAACGGCGTCAGCGTTCACATCGGCGACTTTGCTGCCCAGTTGCGCCGGACCTTCGACAACATCACCGGCCTGCTTGAAGCCGAAGGCTGCACCTGGCATGACATCGTGCGCACCAGTTGCTATCTGCGCGACATCGACCGCGACTACGACGTCTTCAACGCCGGCCGCACCGCGTTCTTCAAGGAGCAGGGGCTCGATCCGCTGCCTGCTTCCACTGGCATTCAGGCGCATCTCTGCCGTCCCGAATTGTTGATCGAGATTGAAGCCATCGCCATGTTCCGCACCGACAAGGCTGCCGGCGCCAAGGAGTAGTCGTCATGCGCAAGGGATGGTTGTTGGTTGCGGCCTGCGTCATCGCCGCGGTTTGCTCGGCGCAGAGTTCGAGCCAGAATTCAGGTCCGTATTCCAGTACGGACACAGGCTTGATCGCCACGCAGAATGCGGCTCCGGCAACGGTCACCGGCAAGGGAACGTGCGCCTGTGGCGCGCATCCGCCCGCGCCGCCGAGGGACCGCGCCGTTGCGCCCTATGCGGGAGAGCCAGGCGATCTGAGCCCTTACGCCAAGTTCACCGCGCCCTATGACGTCAACTACATCCATCCCAACATCTATTCCGGCGCGGGGCGCGACATTCCCGAGCCGAAAAACATCACCGAAGTCCGCATCGGATTCTTCGGGCCCATTGAGCGCAATCCGGAGTCGGTCTTCGGGCTGCGCATGTTGCACGGCGCGCAGTTGGCCGTGGAAGAAGCCAACGCCCACGGCGGCTACGGCGGCAAGCCTTTCAAACTGATGCTCCACAATGACTACGACAACTGGCAGGCAAAGACCGTCTATGGCGACGACCGGCCGACCGACCCGACCATCTGGGGCTCGGCCTCCAATGAAGTGGTCAAGATGGTCTACGACGACCAGGACTGGGCGATCTTCGGCTCCATCAGCTCCGAGTCCACCCACATCGCCCTCCGCGTTGCCTTGCGCGCCGAGATCCCCATCGTCAACTCGGCTTCGACCGATCCGACGATCCCTGAAACGTACATTCCGTGGTACTTCACCGACCTGCAGGACGACCGCGTGCAGAGCCTGACGTTGGCCCGCCGCATCTTTACCGAACTCGGATTGAGGCGCGTGGCGATTCTGCGCATCAATAATCGCTACGGGCGCTTCGGCGTTCCCAAGTTCCGCGATGCTGCGCGCCGCCTCGGCCATCCGGTGGTGATTGAGCAGAAGTATCTTCCCGGCGACGCGGATTATTCCAAGCAGTTACAAGTGATCCGCTCCTCGCGCGCCGACGCTATTGTGCTGTGGGCCGATGAGCCGCAAGCCGCCGCAATCCTCAAGCAGATGCGTGCCGCCGGAATGAAGCAGCGCGTTTTCGGTGCCTATCGCACGCTGGGGCCAACCTTGCTGGCCCAGGCCGGCGACGCAGCCGAGGGTTTCGAGGCCGTTTTTCCTTACAATCCCACGCGCAACGATCCCAAGTGGATCGACTTCAACAAGCGCTTTGAAGATCGCTTCCACGAACAGCCCGAGCAGTTTGCTTCGCTGGCGTATGACGCCATGAATGCGCTGCTTGACTCCATCTGCAAGGCCGGCCTCAATCGCGCCCGCATTCACGACGCGCTGGCTAGCATCGAGCAGTACGACGGTGTCACCGGCCCCATGATCTTCGATCCCAACCAAAAGAACGTGGCGCCCATGTACCTCGGAACGGTTCACAACGGCGCCGTCACTTATCGCGTCGCCACGATGGAGAAACAGCCGGCGCCGGCGCCGCAAGCGCAATTGACGCCGGCAGTTTCCCCGGCCGCGCCAGCAATCCAAACTCTTGCCGCGCAAGCGGCGTCTGCCCCACTGCAGGTGGCTGGGAAGGAACCGTATGCCCGCGTGGGTGAGGACGGGGTCGACTTCGCTGGTCCGCTTGGCAGCGACGTCCCTGCCGGCCCAGTGCGTGTGGTTCTCTTCGGACCCAATGCCGCGCAGGTTGCCGCTTCGCCCGAAGTTGTGGCAGCGTTGGCATCCGGTGCGGCGAAAGGCCGCGAGTGGATGCTGCTGCCGGTGGGAAGCGACCCGAACTGGAAGACGGCCGACTGGCAGGTATGGGCCGCCTCCAAAGACCTGGTTCATGCCATCATGGACGAGCACGCGCTGGCGATTGTGGCGCTGAATAGCGATGCTGCCCACCTGGCCGAGCAGTTGGCGCTCAAGACGTTTGTGCCCGTCATTGCCTTGAGCGGCGACAAGAAACTGACTTCGACCAATGTGCCCTGGATCTTCCGTTTGCCCGCCGGTACTGCGCCGGTAGAGGCGCTGCGCCTGCTTGAGACCGCCGTCGCTCGCAGCGGGGCCAATTCGGGGCGGTTGCGCGACGTGCTCGCCTCCGGCGACCAGCTTGCGGGAGTCGCCTTTTTGCCCACCGGCGAACCGCGCGGGCAATAGTCTCAGCGGAAGTCCTCAGGAATCTGTTCATTCGCCGACCCAGCCTTCCGCGCCGCGCGCGAGTTCAAACCTGGACCCAAATCCTTTCGCGTTGTCGATGAATCGAAAAAACTCCGGCTGGAACTCGTACAACGCGCTCTTCCAAATCGCCAGGCGAAAAACTGTTCCTAGTTCCAATCGCTCGCAGTAGGCCTTGATCACGGCGCGACGTCGCTTGGCGTCCGTGACCTTGCTTGCCAATCCGCGCATCTGCACGCCGCGAATCTCTCTCCAGCTAGTGGCATGGCGATAGACCGTTGCGGAGACGCGTGGCGTTCGCTCAAGGTTCAGGCTGTGCGAACTGCTCTCCGACGAGACCCAGTAGAGGCAGAGCTTTTCGTCCAGAACGTCCGCAAAGTAGAACAGCGGCGTGGCCCACGGCTCGCCGTCCGCGCCGGCTGTGGCGAGCGTAAGACAGTTCTGTTCGCCGAGCAGAGCCTTCACTGCCTCCAACTGTTCGTCTGTTCGCGCCATCGTTCTTTCTCAACTTCCTTCGCGTCCGGATTGCTGTCCGATTCAAGGGTTACAGATTATGCCGCGGGTGCGCGAATGAAGCCGGAAAACAAAAGAGGCAGCCCCGATTGGGCTGCCTCTTTTGGTGTTGCGGAACCCGAAGGTTCGCTGTGGTTTAAGGCAAGTAGTAGCGGAAGCTGGTCCAGAACATATTTTCGATGCCCTTGGGAGCGAAGCCGGTCTTGTCCGCCCAGATATCGCGGAAGGCGTAGCTGTACTGGATGCTCTGGCGCAGGCGGCCCTTGGGACCCTTGTAGAAATCGTACCAGTAGCCGAGGGTGCCTTCCTGCACGTCGCGATTGACGCCCGAGCAACTGCTGGGCGCGGCCGGCGTGGAGGAGTTGGTGGGCAGCGGTTCGGTGGCGCAGCCGGAGTTGCTTTCATTCCAGCCGTAGCCGTCGGTTTTGGCTGGCGAGTTCAAGTTGGTCCATATCGACCGGCCCACATAATCACCGCCGTAGTTGGCGTAGATGTCGAGGCGCGGCGTGGCGTGGTATTCCAGCGTGCCCAAGCCGGAGATGGTGTGCAGCGGCGAGAGGGTGCCGTCGGGACGCACTGTTACATCGGCAATCGTCGAGTTGGCATAGCGACCCACGCCTACGCCATAGAGACCCTTGACGCCGAAATCCAGCTTCTTGGCGAACAGCGGAACGCGGAAGCCGCCGCCGATGCCGCCGCCGGTCTCGATGTCGTTATAGGCCGGGCTGGTTGCCGTGCTGGCACCAGGATAGATGCGGTCGCGGAACCAGCGGCCGATACCGAACACTTCGTAGTGGCCCCAGCCCGGATCGAATGCGGCCTTCACGATAAGATCCGGCGCTGCGTTGATCGAGTATGTGGTCAGGTAGCTCGGAATGCAGGTGGTGGTATAGGTGATGGGTGTGGTCGTCGACGCGGTGGTGGTGCAGCTTGAGCTGGAAGTGCTGCCTGCACCGTTGTAGTTGCCGCCACTGGCGCCGGGTGTGCCCCACAGGTAGGTGACGCCGGCGTTCACGTTGAACGTGCCTGCCGGGGCCAGGGTCTGCGGGTTTTCAATGCCGATGCCGAAGGCGGCCTTGGAGCCGACCGTCTTGGTCACGCGGAAGCCGTACTGACGGGTCCAGACAAAGCCCGCGTTATAGTTCGGGTCGATGGTCTGTGGAGTGGCCACGTCGCCGGAGAGGGTGGAGAGGCCTTTCTTGGTTTCCGTAGCGAGCGACCACATCTGGCCGCCGCTGAAGGTCCAACCGCTGTTGAGCGCGGCCTGGGCCCACACCACGCGCTGGCGCATAACGTAGCTGTTGCTCTGGTTGTTGTTGGAGTTGGTGCCGGAGGAGAGGAAGTCGGCTTCGACGTAGCCGCGCATGGTGCCCCAATTGGCCTTGCCTTCAGCCATGAGGGAGACGCGTGACTGGCGGCCGCTGCCATAGAACTCGCTGAGCTTGGAGGCGTCGGCCGAGCCAAAGGGCATGGCTGTGAAGGCGGTAGGAATGTCGGCGCCGGTGGCGTGGCTGCGCCACACGGTTTCAGCCGCCATGTAGCCACCAGGGGTGATGTTGATTCCCTTGTAATGCAGGACGCTGGGGTTGGCGATGTCCGTCTTGAGCTTCGCGGTTTCGTCGGAGACCGTCGTAGCCAGAGAAACCTCATTGCCCTTCAGGTCGGTGACGGTGGTCTGCAACGTGGTCACGGCGGCGGCGTTGTCGGTCACTGCCTGTTGCTGGGCTGAGGCCGCGACATTGGCGCGGTCGGCTGCGGCCTGTGCATCGGCTGCGGCCTGCTGCGCCTTCTTCAACTGCGCATCCTTGTCGGCCAGATCAGTCTTCAGGCCGTTGATCTGGGTCTCCATGTCCTGGCGCAGCGCCTTGATCTGCTCCTCGACCGTGGGGCCCGCAGGTGTCTTGGCCTTCTTCGTTGCTGGATGCTTCTTCGCCGGCGGCGTCGGGTCGGTGGCATACGCGGATGAGCAAACTAGGCTGGCTACCAGTAGTGCCGCGGCAGCGCTTCTGAGTCTGAAAGTCATTGGGCCTCTCATTTTCCTCTTGAATCAGGTTGGATCGTGTCTGTGCTCGCCTGGAACAACGAGCACCTTATCCTTCCGCATCCCGGAAATTCTCAGCATGAAGCCGAATTGCAGTCCTGCGGGCCTACGGAAGTTACATTGAAGGCCGGGAAAATAAAACCACACAAGCGGAGCTTTCCCGGCCGCTTCCGAATCCAAGACTCGCAGATCATGATGAATATTTGACTAATTCACATATTTTTAACAATGTTATCCATCCTATCTTTGCACTGGATGGAGTTATAAATTAACTTGCTTTTAACATGTGAGCTTCGGCGGTTTTGATACGTGTATGCGAGGGCCCAAATGCCTATGGATGCGGGGCTTGAGCCTGCCCCGCATCCGCAACGTTCTCTCTGCCGGCACTCAGCAGGTTGGCCAGCAGACGATACGATCCAGGAACTAACTCCGGAAGCTGCCGATAGAGTGCGAAGGCGACATAGATATAAGTCCCCTTGCCGGGATGAGTCACAAGCAATCCGCCCCGCTGCGGGTCCTGTCCCTGGTCGGCAGTCTCGATCGGCGCGGCATAACTCTTGTCCCAGTTATCCATAAAGCTGTGGCCGCGCTCTTCCACCCAGCCATCGAAGTCCGCCGCGGTGATCGCGTTCGGCCAGCGCAGCAGGGAATTGGCCGGGTCCAGCAGCTTCACCGGCGCCTGCTCGTCCACCACCTTCTCCGGCAGGCGTCCCATCGACAGCGGAAGCGGGGCAGGGAAGTTCGCGCTTTGGTACTCGACAATCAGCGTTCCCCCGCGGCGCACAAACTCGTCCAGACGCGGTTGAGCGGCGGCCAGTTCAGGCCGCGCGGAGTAGGCGCGAATCCCGATCATGATCACGTTCCACGCCGAAAGATCGCCCGAGAGCAACTCCCCTGCGCTCAGCAGATGTGCCGCGCCCCCCAGGCCATCGATAGCCTCCGGAACCAGGTCGCCGGTGCCCATTACGTAGCCGATCCGCAAACCCGGCGCCAGCTTCACATCGATCTTGCGGGTCTTCAACTCGGCGGCCTTGAACTGGTTGTACGGCCGCAGCCCTGGGTAGCCAACGCTCTGCCACCCGGTTTTGTACTCGTGACCGCCCGCGTGCGCCACGGCATCAATGTTGTATGCGCCCGTTGTGGCTCCGTCCGCGGTGACCAAGAAGGTCAGCGGCTCCGTGTCCCCGGCACTGTCCAAACGAAACTTGCCCTCCGCTGGTTCCGAATGCCAGCCGGCCGGCAATTTCAGATCGACTGTTCCCTCGGCTGCCGCCTGCGCGTGAACCGTCACTCGGACCGGCAGGGCAGGCCCGTCCAGCGGAAGAATGCGCGCTTCCGGCTCCATGCGCACACCGATGGCCGGCGTCACCACCAGCGGTTCGTAGACGCCGCCTACGCCCGTGACGCGCTCGAGCGTTTGCACCACCTGACCAACGCGGATGGGCTGGCCGTCGAAGGTGAATTCCGCCCACGCTTGCAGCGGATAGGGCGCAAACGACCGCAGCCGATACTCCTGCCGAGTGAGGTCATAGTAAGGCTGCTCCCGGTTGGGCCGCGTGAAATAGGGTGCCGTCGGCTCCGCGTTTTCCGGCAACTTTACGTTCAGAATCCGATCGTTGGCCGCACTCGCTGGTTGCGCCGTTCCGCTCACATCCGCGTTCTTCCAAACGTGTCCGTCGGGGCCCGTGAGCCAGACTTCGTTGAGCTTTGCCAGCTCCGACGCCTGGGCCGTGTGCACCCTCACCCGGATTTCCTCGCCGGGCGTCACGCTGCGGGGCATCTCATCCGCAGACCCGCCGCGGAGCAGTCCTCCGCCTTGCACGCTGTTGGCTTTGGTGGTGAACGCGATGAGATCGAGGCCGAGCAAATCCTTCAGCGCAGACTGGAATTCGTCGATCTTGGCGTCCAACTCCAGCAGCAGAGTGGCTTTGGCTTGGGCGTCCACAAGGTTGTCGGATGCGACCCTTTTTCGCAGGGACAAGGTCTCCAAGTAACCGGGAACGAGTTGGTGAGCCAAGCTGACGTTGTGTTCGGCAAGCGCATCGGCATGGAGCCGTTGGAGGCGCAGGTTGTTCTGATGCAGGTCCGGGGACAGCCATTGGGCCGCGCCTCCCTGTAGCACCCGTGCCAGCCCTGCCAAGCTGGTGTCGATATCCACCTTGCTGTTGTGAAACAGATCGTTGTTCTTTGACGTCGCACCGGGTTTCGCCGCCGCTTCCGGGGCTACCGCCCACAGGTGATAGCTGGTGGTCGCCGGTCCGCTCAGCGCCGGGCTTGCGCCGCCGTACTGCGACTTCTGCTCGCCCCATCCCTGGCGCGCAATCTGCACATAGCTGCGCCCCAGCACCGGGTCCCATGTGCCCACGGGAAGCGTCACATCGGTCGAAAGCACGCCCTCGGTCCACTCGCCGGTCACATAATTCTTGAAGCGCGCCGGAGCCCACTTGCCGGTCGCGTAGTCGAACATGCCCTTCTCGGTGACTGGCGCAAACGGAACCATGGAGTAGACGGCAAGCGGCTGCCACGGCTGCAAACCGTCTCTTAGCTGCTCGGGAAACACCTTGGGGTCGGCGGCAGCCTTGAAAACCTCTTGCGCTATTTCGCCGGAAACCTGGTGGTGGCCGTGTCCGTCGGTAACGCCGCCTACAAACGTGGCGACAATCACCTGCGGCCGCTCGCGACGGACGGCCAGCACGGCGTCGTAGAGCACGCGGTCGTGGCCCCAGCGGGCAAAGGCTTCCTCCATGGTTTTGGAAAAGCCGAAATCCACCTCTGTGCCCCAGAGCTGTTTTACGCCGTAATACTCGCCGGCCCGCAACAGTTCATTGGTCCGCATCAGGCCCAGTGCGCCGTCGGTCTCGGCTGACATGGCGTTCTGCCCGCCTTCGCCGCGCGTCAGCGTGAACAGAATCGTGCGCACGCCCAGGCCGCGCGACAGATAGGTCAGCAGTGCCCCATCCTCATCGTCCGGATGCGCCACGATCATCATCACGCTGGCAGTGGTCTTCAGCCGCTTCAGCGACTGTTCCAGAGCAGCCTGGCCGCGGTCCTCCGGTAAGGGCAGAGCGGTCTCGCTGGCCTCGGTTTGTGGAATTGCCGCAAACTCGCGTTCCACCGTTGCGGGCTGGGTCGCCGTCTGCTGTGCTGTTGCGCGAACCGGGCTCGCGCCCGCTAGAATCAGCCCCAGAATGGCCGCCGTCACTACCGCTCGTTGAGCTCTCATGTGAAAGAACATACTTCCCGTCAGTGTACAATCCTGTGAGCGCATCAGCCTCATGACCCTCCCCCCCTCCATCTCCGCCGGCACCGGCACTTTGCAGCGCCGCATCGGCCTGCGCTCCGCCGTCGCGCTCAATATGCTGGAGATGATCGGCGTGGGTCCGTTCATCACTTTGCCGCTGGTGATCGCCGCCGCGGGCTACCGCCTCTCGGTGTGGGCGTGGGTCCTGGGAGCGGCGATTGCCGTGGCCGACGGCCTTGTCTGGGCCGAGTTGGGCGCAGCGTTCCCGCGCGCGGGCGGCTCGTATGCCTTCCTTCGCGAGATCTACGGCCCGGATCGTGCTGGGAACTGGCTCAGCTTTCTTTACGTCTGGCAGGTCAGCTTCACCGCGCCCTTGTCCATCGCCTCCGGCTGCATCGGATTGTCGAGTTTTCTGGGCGTTTTTTGGCCCGGACTCGACGGCGCGCCCTTCGCCGCTTTGCCCATGCTGCACTACTCGAGCTTCACCGCTGCCGCAGCCTGCCTGCTGGTCACCGCGCTGCTCTATCGCAATCTCAGTTCGGTCACGCGGCTGGCTTGGGTGCTGTTTGCAGGAGTCCTCGCGGCCATCGCGGGAGTTATCGTCTCCGGTTTCGCCCATGCGGCGGCCACCGGCGGCTGGCACATGCCGGCCTCGCCCGCGCTGCCCCTGGCCGTAGCGCTCGGCGGATTGGCCCAAGCCACGCTCATCACTACCTATGACTACTGGGGCTACTACAACATCTGCTTCCTTGGCGGCGAGGTGCGGCGACCTGAAAAGACGATTCCGCGCGCCATTCTGCTCTCGGTGCTCTTTGTCTCGGCGTTTTATGTGCTCATGAATCTGGCCGCTCTGCCGTCGCTGCGCGATGCCGCCTCCCACGTTGCTGAAAGCGCCATGGTGCGCGTGCAACTGGTGGCCGACATCGCCCACTCCGCCTTCGGGCTCTGGGCCGGGTACACCATTGCCGCGCTGATCGTCTGGACCGCCTTCGCCTCGGTGTTTTCGCTGCTGCTGGGCTACTCCCGCGTGCCCTACGCCGCCGCCCGCGACGGCAACTACTTCCGCTTCCTCGCCGCCGTCCATCCCAAGCACGGCATTCCCCACCGCTCGCTGATTGCCTTGGGCCTGGTGGCCGCCGGCTTCTGCTTCTTCTCGCTGGCGCAGGTGATTACCATGCTGGTCATCACCCGCATCCTGCTGCAGTTTTTCCTGCAACAGGTCGGGGTGATCCTGCTGCGCATCCAGCGCCCTGAGCTGCCCCGCCCGTTCAAGATGCCGCTTTACCCGCTCCCTCCGCTGGTGGCCATCGCGGGCTTCATCTTTATCCTGGTCAATCGCAGCCAGGCGCTTGGCGGCCTCGCTGTAGCCGCCGGAATCGCCCTTTCCGGCACACTGATCTACCTGTTCCGCGCCCGCCGCGACGCCGACTGGCCTTTCGCGCCAAATAAATAGGCCAGCGATTCCTGGAGCCCAAGGCCTCTCGTTCGTGTCTAATGAGTGCAATCGCACTTCCCCAAGCGAGGACCCTCCATGCTCATCGGCAAACCGCCCGACGTTGCCTCCTCTGAAATCACTCCCCGCGACCGGTATGAGGATTACTTCACTCGCCGTCGCTTCCTGCGGTCCGCTGTTTCCGGCGCGGTTGCCGCAGGCGCAGTCGCATTGGGAGCCGACCGGCTGGCCGAGGTCTTTGAGCCCCGCACGTCCGCCTTGGCCGGCACAAAACTGCAAACCGTGAAAAGCCCCCTCACCACCACGGGCGAGCAGCTCACCAGCCTCGAAGACATCACCCACTACAACAACTTTTACGAGTTCGGTGTGGAGAAGGATCAGCCTGCGAAGAATGCCGGCGGCCTGCCCACCCGGCCATGGACCGTACGCGTCGACGGCAAGGTCAAACAGCCGAAGACCTTCGACATCGAGGCGCTGCTCAAGCTGCGGCCGCTCGAAGATCGCGTCTATCGCCATCGTTGCGTCGAGGCCTGGAGCATGGTCATTCCCTGGGTCGGCTACTCGCTCTCCGAGTTCATCCGCCAGTGCGATCCGCTGCCCTCGGCGAAATACGTCCAGTTCCTGTCCTATTACGACAAGAGGGTTGAGAGGTGGACCTCCGAGTCTTCCATCTCCTGGCCCTACACCGAGGGCCTGCGCATGGACGAGGCCATGCACCCGCTCACGCTGCTCACCTTCGGCCTCTATGGGGAGGTACTTCCCAATCAGGACGGCGCTCCGGTGCGCATCGTGGTCCCGTGGAAGTATGGCTACAAGTCCGCCAAATCCATCGTCACCGTGCGCTTCCTCGACAAGGCTCCGCCCACTACGTGGAACGAGCAGGCGCCCAACGAATACGGCTTTTATTCCAACGTCAATCCCGGCGTCGACCACCCGCGCTGGAGCCAGAAGACCGAGCGCCGCATCGGCCAGCCCTTCTATGCCCAGCGCCGCACCACGCTCCTGTTCAACGGCTATGCCGACCAGGTCGCATCCCTCTACAACGGCATGGACCTGCGCAGAAACTATTGACACCGAAGTTGGCGGAGCTAGCCGCGCTGCGCGCCGGTTGGTGGAGGGGGCAACCCATTGGCCAGCAAGCAATTTTGGGGGAGCCGCGCCCTTTCAAAAGCCGACATTCACCGCAAGCTATGCGTACGTGTTGACGCTGGCGCTACTCCGCGAACTCGTGCTGCTCTCAATGGCTCCGTTGCCTGAGATACTGGCGAGATCCTCACTGTTTGGAATGGTCTCCACGCCATTTGCGGCGCTGACCAAGGCGCTGGCCGGGTTAACAATGTTCGGCGAGGTATTCACGCCATAGGAGCCATCCTCCATCGCGGTGGTCGGATCGGCAGGAGTCGGCGAGAAGCTGCTTGAGTCGGAGAGGGTGAGCAGATCGTCCACCCTCTGAGCGGCTTCGCTTGTCACTGCAGTGGCCGCCGCCGTCGCTTGCGCCGGGGCGCCTTGTAAATCCACCTGGACGTTCGCAAACGCGGTCTGTGCGCCGGACAAGTCGCCCGAACTCAGAGCGTTGCCCAGCGCCGTAATCTGCGTCGTGGGCTGCGTGCTGGCAGACGAAGCACTGCTGCTTGCCGACGACAGGCTTTGGTCGCTTTGCTGGTAGGTGCTGAATGACGACTGGGCGGCGGCCAGGTTTCCGGAAGCGAGGCTCTGCTGTAAAGTCTGCCACGCTTGCTGTGATTTGGTCAGGCTATTGGTTGGAGGGATTTGCTGAGAGATGCGAGCGGTCGAAAGAGCGGCAACGGTCATATTTGCCCCATTCAGGGAGGGAAAAGAGACTCCCGCAATCGCATCTATCGGCATTTCCTCCTCGACGGCGGCAGAGAATCAACAAAGCTGAATTACCGAAGTACTCCTTGAAATGCCGTCACCGAGATCATCCGCGCAGACAGTTGCTATTCGTGTCGAGCAGGCCCACTGGCTGGGGGAAGAGCCTCCGGAATGCCGGTCTGCGGTGTCGCCCTGAATGAGTCGTAGAACCGTGTCACGTCCTTCTCTCGCCGCGCGCCCATGGACGGAAAGACAGCGGTCAGCATATACAGACGATTGCCCACACAAACCAGCCGGGCATCCATGATTCCTCCATTGGCATTGCGCGCCACAAAGTCCCGTCCGGGAAAGCCGCCGGGGTTGCTCCGCGATTCGCGCACCAGCGAGGTTTGTGTGTGCGCCATGGCCTCGTCACGCGCCGTATCGAGAATCCGGTCCGGAGCGCGATCGCTCGCCCTCATGACTGGCGGGTCGTCGGCCCAGGATACAGAGAACGTGCTTGCCGGATCGGGGTTGGAGTAGATCATGTTGACCGTCCCCGCTGTTCCGCCGTCTCCATAGGAGGGCAGTTGGATGTCCTTGGTATTGTTGGGCATTTCCACCGTGAAGCCGTCCTGGGTCCGATCGACCGTCTGCCAGTGGATGCGCGCTGGACGATCAGCAGCCGATTCGCTCCCATCTGAACTGGCGCCCGCCGCATCCCCCGGATCGTGCGGGCCAACCAGTCCCAGTTCCTGGCGATGCAGGTAGACGTAGACAATTCCAGCGATCACGATTGCCGTCAGTACGATGGAACGCCACTGTTTCACGTCTCCAAGTGTGCCGACTCTCATGAGATTGTGCAACTTGGGGGTGGAAACGCCCTTCGAAAATCGCTCCAGCCTCAATTGGTGATGCCGGAGCAACCTTTTCCGCCTGGGGGCATCTCATCTTGTAACAAGCAGAGGCTTCCCCGAAATACCACCCACCCAAGCAAGGTATCCACTCCTTCTTGAAGGTCCAGTACGGACCTCTTCTCAAATTTCCCCTCTGGACCCCCCTCCTCAAAATGCCTCTCGAACGGACCTGCCGGAAGGCAGGTCCATGCACTTTTTGGCCGCCCGGTAAAATGGAAGCCACATGCCTTCCACTTCAAAAGCCGACACCAATTCGGAAGCCCAAGCCCACCTCAAAGCCATCGATGCGCTCTTCGAGCGTGCCGGTCTGGTGCGAAACCTGCGCGGCAAAGCCGCCGGCGTCACCCGCCGCATGAGGTTCGAGCGCGCCGCTCAGTGTGAGCTCACGCCCCGCGCGCCCGTGCCCATCGTGGCGTCAAACGGGGTGCAATTGCTTGCAATTCCCGGGTGGCAAAAGCCCGGACGCGCCCGCATCCCGTGGCTTTGGCACGGCTTCAGCACGCGTCTGGGCGGCGTCAGCCGCGCCTATTGCGCCGACGACGCTCCCGGGGAATTGAACCTCGGATTTACGCCGGACGACAGCCGGGAAGCAGTCGAGCAGAATCGCCGCCTGCTGGCCGAGGCCCTCAGCGGAGACGCGTCCACCCCGCTAGTCACCCTCCACCAGATTCACTCGAGCGTTGTCGTGGTGGCTGGCGCCACTGACGCCACACGCGACAGGCCCTGGAAAGGCGACGGCCTGATGACCGACGTGCCCGGCCTGCTGCTCGGCATCCAGACCGCCGACTGCATCCCTGTCCTGGTTGCCGACCGCAAGCGCCGCGCCGTGGCCGCCTTCCACGCCGGGTGGCGCGGAACCGTCAAGCGCATCGTCGAATCCGGCGTGGGCCGCATGAGGCTCGAGTTCGGCTCCAAACCTGAGGACCTGGTTGCGGCCATCGGCCCGGGCATCGGTCCCTGCTGCTATGCCGTGGGCGAGGAGGTGCTCTCCAGTTTCGAGTCCCAATTCACCTATGGACGCGAGCTCTTTCGCGAGGTCTACGACGCCGATCCGGTGCGCACCCGCTACCCTATGCTCTTCCTCACCCAGCGCGCCCCGGGCCACTCGCCCATTGGCCCCAGCCTGCATCTGGACCTCATCGAGGCCAACCGGAGACAGCTTCTAGCCGCCGGGCTCAAGCCGGGCTCAATTCATTGGGCAGGCGGTTGCACAAGCTGCCAGAGCGATCTGTTTTTCTCTCATCGCGCATCGGAGGGCCATGCCGGTCGCATGTTGAGCGTCATCGGCATTCGGCCCGGCGGGTCGGCCAGCAGCTCGAGCTCTTGAGGTTGCGGGAAGATCTCATTCACGCGGAAGACCCCAAGCTCAATTCCGGACGTCCATCGCATTTAATGAGTCGGCTGGCGCTTCGGCCTGGGCGTGAATTTTGCCGGAGCCGCCGCCGAAAGACAGAACGGCCCGCCCAGCCTCACAGGGCCGGGCGGGCCGTTCGCGCACTCAAGAGACCTTGGCGGCTTCCTGGGGATTGACCAGATCGCGCAGTTCCTTGGAAGGTTTGAAGTAAGGCACGCGCTTGGCCGGGACATCCACGCGCTCGCCGGTTTTGGGGTTGCGTCCGATGCGGGGGTTGCGCTGCCGGATACGGAAAGAGCCGAAACCGCGAATCTCTATCTTGTCGCCGCTTTGCAGGGCGCCAATCACCGAATCGAAAATGGTCTCAACGATGACCTCGCCATCGCGGCGAGTCAGGTCGCCCAAGTGGGTCACCTTTTCAACCAGATCTGCCTTTGTCATATCCTCTACGCCTCCGCTCACAGCATAACCGGATTGTGCCGCATTCACCGCGAAAAAGAAAGCCCCCCTGTGGGAATTGGGCCTTTTCCCTTCAGCAGGTTGAGGCAGACACCCGCCCTCCGAGCTCCGCTGCGGTCAATTGTTCCCTGGGGCGTTATCATGTTCAGAGACTCTCTCACATTTCCATCGCATCCAGGATCGGGCACAAGGGTTGATCTCCATGACGCATTCTCCGCAGTACAGCATCGTGATTCCGGCCTTCAATGAGGCCGCCCGCATTCCCGCGACGCTTGCGTCCGTGGTCGAATGCCTCCGCACACGAGGCTGGGATGCCGAGGTCGTCGTGGTCAATGACGGCTCAACCGACGCCACGGCCGACCTGGTGCGCGAGTTCGCCCGCACGGCGCCCGAAGTCCGCCTGCTTGAAAATCCCGGCAATCGCGGCAAGGGCTACAGCGTCCGCTCCGGCCTTCTTCAGGCCCAGGGCGAGGTGGTCATGTTTACCGACGCCGACCTGTCGGCGCCCATCGAAGAGGCCGAGCGCCTGTTTGCCGCCATCGCAGCCGGAGCGGACATCGCCATCGGCTCCCGATGGCTTGAGAAAGGCCGCCAGACCCATCGCCAGCCTCTCTACCGCCAGTTCTTCGGCCGCTGCTTCAACGCTGTCACCCGCTTCGTCATGGGCCTTCAGTTTGCCGACACCCAATGCGGATTCAAGGCCTTCACCCGCATCGCCGCGCAGACGGTCTTTCAGCTTCAGACCATCGAACGCTGGGGATTCGATCCGGAGATCCTCTTCATCGCCCTCAAGCGCGGCTACCACATCGCCGAAGTCCCCGTAAGCTGGGCCCACGACGCGCGCACCCGCATGAGCTACCTCCGAGACGGCATCCGCATGCTCGAAGATATCGCCGTGATCCGCTGGAACGCCATCACCGGTCACTATCGCAAGCAGATCGACGCCTTTCCCCATCCCGGCGCACCCCGCTAGTTCTCCGCACAACTGCCCTGGACCCAAAAAAATGAGAGTGCGGCGCATAGCGCCGCACTCTCACGGTTAACTTGCTGGTTAGAAAACGAACTTGCCTGCAAATTGCACCAGGCGTGGTGTGTTCATCTGGCCCTGGCCTGAGATCACGCCGAAGCTGGAAGACCCGGTTGTGTTGGATGGGGGAATGAACTGCACACGGTTGAAGGTGTTGAAGATTTCCACCCGGAACTCGAATCCAAGCTTGTCATCCGGTCCGAAATTCGTCCTCTTGAAGGCTGCAAAGTCCCAGTTGTCGATGCCGGAAGCCTGCAGGCTGTCAACACGTGGTTCGTTTCCCCAGGTGTACGGCGCTGGCGTGGTATAGCAAGCTGGGTTGATCCAGCCGGCATTGCCCGCCAAACCGCTCAGGACGCGTGCGGCGCCTGACCCAGAGGTAGCCTTCTTGCATCCGGGGACCACGTTCGGGCGCAAGCCGCCACCGTAGTAGTTGACGCCATTACCTCCCGAGGCGATGTTAATCGGGAAGCCATTCTGGAAAGTTGTCACGCCGTCGATTCCCCAGCCGCCAACGACCTTGTTCGCCAAGTTCGGCAGGTCGCTCAGATATGCCTTGCCCTTGCCAATTGGCAGGTCCAGCACATAACTGATGATGAGGTGTTGGGGAACATTCTGCGAAGAGATCGACTTCTCGGCACGCAGATTGTCCCAATCCTGGATGCCGCCTTTGCCTCCTGGCTCGAGCCATGAGGTGATGGTGTCCGTGTTGCTGAGCAGCTTGGCCCAGGTGTAGGCAGCCAACAGCGTGCCCCCTCCGTTGAAGCGCTTCTGCAGTGTGGCCTGAAGCGAGTTATAGTTGCTGGCGAAGTTTCCCGCACCCGCATACTGCAGGCCGTTGAACTGCGGGAAGGGCCTCAGCAGTTGCCCATATGTGGTTGTTGCAGACGACATCGCACTGCCTGGGGCGGAGGTGCCGGCAAATGGGTTGGACACCGAACATGCGATATCCACTGTGATGGGCTGGCCGTTATTTAGCTGGGTAGGACAGACAGAGCTCGGCACGTTAGCCGCGTATTGGGCCGCTGCCTGCGCGAGGTAATTGTCTCCCAGTTGGGCAACCTGCTGGTTGTATTGAGGTAGGTGAGTACCTTTGTTGGCGGCATAAGCCACATCGGCGAACCATCCACCCCAGAGAGTGCGCTGGACATCGAAGTTCCACTGCTGCATGTAGCCGTAGTTGTAGGCCGGGTTCTCAAAGGTGGGGCTCGTTGCTCCCTCCTCTTCAGAGGCAATCAGCGGTAACCCTGTCGCAGAGCTCAATGCGGCGCCGGGAGGCTGAACAAAGTTGATCCATGGAGTGGTAATCGTGTTGGTGGGAAGGTCTGGATTTCCGTTGTTTCCTGTGTACTCGGTTTGAATGGAGTTCACAGGGTCGTTGAGAGGGTTGGTCGCCCAGCTGGCATCGAGCGGGATCCAGAACAATCCATAGCCGCCGCGCACCACTGTTTTTGGATCAAGGCTGTAAGCGAACCCAATGCGCGGTCCGACGCCCACCGTGTTTTTATCCAGGTTGTATCGGCTGCTTCTTGCGGAGCTGTGGACCAACCCTACTGCTCCGAGCACGTTTGAGGTGGGGCCCCCGGGCGTGCCCACTGCCGTGGAGGCGATCGGATCAACCGCGTTTGGATCGAAGTACGACTGCCGGTTGTGCCGCTCGGACCATGGACTCTGATACTCGTAGCGCAGGCCAAGGTTGAGGGTTAGCTTGCTGTTTGCATGGAAAGTGTCGTTCGCGAAGCCGGCGAGCAGTTTCTGTTTTCCTGCCACCAGGTTGGGAATGACAGCCGTGCCATAGAAGTGGTTGCCGACCTGCTCCGGGTTTGTTGCCCATCCCATCAGGTAATCGGCAAAAGCTAACTGGTTTCCATTACCGACCGCCAGGCCTGCCGGCACGTTGTCGGTGGTAAAGTGGTCGCCGGTGTAGGTGCCGTCAAAACCCAGATAACCGCTGATAATGTTGCTCTGGGCGTAGTTGTCGAGGGTGATTTCGTCTTGAAAACCAACCTGAATCGTGTGGCGTCCACGTACCAAGGTAAGAGTGGGGGAGATCCAGTATTGGGTGTCATGGTCGACGATGTAGCTCTGCCCTTGGGTAGCCATGACATTGTCGGACTCACCGACCACTCCGATCGTCGGCGGTGTCCTTTCAGAGGCGGACAACTCGGTATTGAACGCCGGGCTCCAACCGATTTTCGTGAAGTCGAAGCCCGAGTTTTTGGGAGTACGCAAGTAGTTGAAGCGGGTAGCCGATACGTCCAGGTTGCCGATGACATTCGGCGTGAAGACGTAGTTGTAGCCTAGGGCGATCCCCTTCGAGGTCATCGTCTCAGTACAACGATCCAGGCAGAGACCGGTGCCGAGAGGATCCTCGGGCTGATTCAAATTGTTCCATTGGCTGAAGCGGCCAAACAAATTCTGCTTGTCGTTGATCTTTTGATCCACGCGCACAAGGTTCTGGTTCTGATTGCCGCCGAGCGAATAACTCGACGCAAAGTTGTTCAGTTGGTTGGCGTTGGTCGGGGCCGGCCAAAGGTCAAGCAGCGCCATAGCGGTTGTATTGATGCGGTCGGCTGGAATGGTAGCGTTGGCGAATTCAGTGGGGTTGTAGCTGGTTGCAGGAGTACCTCCCGAACCGCAGCCGTACTGGCCAAGACCGTTCGGGTTGGCGGTAGTTTGACGGCTTCCGCCGCACGGATCGAGGATGATCGGAACGCCGTTGCTATCCACCGGGAGGCCGTTTGCTTTCGCGAGGTTGGTGAGATCCACAGGCTGACCGCCCTTGATCTCCGACACCACATCGGCCGTCGGAACCGTAGAAGTCCATGAAGCCGCGGAGCGCAACCGGAAGCCCTCGTAGCTGTAAAAGAAGAAGGTCCTGTCCTTGATGACCCTTCCGCCGAAGTTGCCGCCAAATTGATTCTGAATCCAGGGCGGCCTCGCCGTTCCATTGTGGTTCGAGAAGAAGTCGTTGGCATTGAATATCTTGTTGCGGATGTACTCGTAGGCTTCGCCGTGGAAAGTGTTGCTGCCGCTCTTGGTGCTCAGGTTCAAAACGCCGCCAGCCACCTTGCCCCACTCCGGGCCGATGTTGTTGGTCTGAACTTTGAATTCCCCGACTGAATCCTGCGTGGGAATCAAAATGGGCAGATTGATGTAGCCGATGTTCAGCGGTTGGCCGTCCAGATATTCGGCGCTCTGATTGGCGAACGCGCCGCCGATCTGGAAGTTGCCCCAGGAGAAGGGGTTCTGGCCTGTCGCTGTTGCGCCGGCCTGTCCTTGCATGACGACCGAAGGCGCTACTTCGACGAGCGAGAAGACGTTGCGGCCGTTCAGTGGAAGTTCATCCGCGTTGCGCTCTTCCACCACCTGGCCCAGAGAGGAAGTTTCCGCCTGCAGCAACGGAACGTCCGTGTTGACCGTGATGGTTTCGGTTGCCTGGCCGACGGCGAGTGTAACATCGACGCGGGCCGTCTGCTGGACGAGGATGACGATGTTTTCGCGGTTGACGCGCTTGAACCCTGTCTTTTCAATCACCATCCGATACTGGCCGGGATCCAGGTTCACAAAGGAATAGAGTCCGGTGTCGCCGGTCAGTTGCGACTGCTTGGCCGATGTGCCGACGTTGGTGAGCGTCACGGTTGCGCCAGGCTCTGCCGCGCCGGTTGGGTCAGTAACCGTTCCGGTCAGGGAGCCGTAAGTTGACTGTGCTCTCGCTGCGAGGGAGCACGACAAGAGAAGAATCACGCTGAAAAGGCCGAGCGAAAATGCCCAGCCCGATTTTGCGCTTCTCGCATTTGACATGGTGCCTCCAAAATGTCTTCCTGCTGTAGAGCGCACCGGAAAATGCGCACACTCCACATGAAGGGATACGGAGGAACCCGACCATCTGTACCAGTATCTGAATTAAAAAAGCGAGCTCTATTTTCCTGACGCCGCTTGGAACAGCGCAAACTCCCGCTTGGCGTCGGCGGCCCGGCCGGAGATTGAATAAAGGTGTACCAAGCGGTAATGCACCAGTTTGTCTGCGTCTGGTTCCCGCTCCGCCGTCACCAGAACCCGGATAGCCGCGTCGGGGTTGCCGAGCTTTTCATCCGCTTCGGCCAAGTTCAAGCTGGCCCATTGCGGCGGATGGTCCGCCCGGATGCGCGGCTCCAGGAAATCCCGCGCTGCGGAATATTGCTCCATCTGTATCATGCAGCGGCTCAGATGCGCGGCCGCTCGCTCGTCGTTGGGATAAACCGCGATTTGCTCACGGAACGCCTTGGCCGCCGCCTCCCACTCTTCCCGCTTCTCGCGCAGCAGGCCCAGGTTGTAACGCAGTTCCGACAGGTCGGGGTGTTCGCGCATCAGTTGCTCGTACTCCGCCGCCGCTTCGTCTCCCTGTCCCTGGTCAGCCAGCACATCCGCATGAAACTGCTCCAGATAGGGCGACGCGGGATACTGTTCCTGGCATAACTCGATCTGCCGCATCCCCTCTTCCGCGCTCAACACTGACAAGAGATAAAGAAGCGCTGTGTCTTGAGGATGCTGCCGCCATCTCTGCTCGGCGTCCGCCCAACTCAGGTCCGGTTGAAAGTACCTTGAAATGCGCGCTGCCTCCGGGAATGCGCTGCGCGCCCCCGCCGACCCGGCCGTCGACGCTTCCCTGAGCGCCTGAAGAAACGGCTCCGATCCCGTTGCCTTGCTCAACTTGGTGGCAAAGAACTGTCCGCTGCGAATGTAAGACTTGGCAAGCTGAACCAGGGCCAAGTCCGGCGCATAGTCCTTGCTGCCGACCAGCGTCTGGTAAACGATTGCCGACTCGACCGGCTCGTCAATCTCCAGGTAACATGGGGCCACTGCGGAGATCACGCGCAGATTCTTTCTTTCTTCGCGGAAGATCTTGCCCAGCATTGGCCTCAGACCGTCGAGGTCGCCCATCCTGCACTTTTCCTGGGCCAGCAGCGCGTAGGTTTCCGGAACATATTCCCGCTTGAGCGCCAGCGAGTAATAGTGCATCGCATCCGCCGAGCGTCCCTGTAACTGCAGGCTCAGGCCCAGGTCGGTGAGCACCGCGGCGGACGTTGGTGATTGCGCGAGCGCTTTCCGATAGAACTGTTCGGCGGTGGCATATTGCTTTGCGTCCATCGCCTGGCGCGCAGCCTCAAGAGCTGAGGATTGCTGGCCGTGGGCAAGGCTCACGGTCGACACAAACACCAACGCAGCCAACAGCCAACGTCCGCGAAAGAATAGCGACGCCAAGCACTGCGCTCCCGCCGCCCCCACTCTCACGCAGGCCATTCAGCCGCGCCTCCTCTCACCCCGAACATAGTCGCTCGCAAGCTTACTTGAAGCGAACCCCCTTAGCTTCCTCCGAGGCCCCCGTGTTGTCAAGCAGAGTCACCTGCGACTTCGCTCCATCAATCCTGCGTCCGCACCGTATGATACCCTTTGTTCGACCCATTGCAGCATCGCTTTTGCCTGTGCGGGAGCATGGATGAAACATTCGCGGCGCGCGTTCCTGTTGAGCACCATGAATGCCGCTGCGGCTGCGGCATTCGCACAAGGCGTCGTTCCGCACAAGATTGCGGCACTACCCCGCGGCAAGCGATCCGGCCTGCCTTACAATGCGCATTTTGTTGAGGTGGCGAAGAAGGCAGGCGTCGACCACCCAGTTCTGTATGGCTCTCCCAATCCGAAAAACTTCATTCTCGAATCCATCGGCTGCGGCTGTGCCTTTCTCGACTATGACAATGATGGATGGGTCGATATTTTGGTGCTCGGCGGCAGCAACTTCACTGGTCCCGACCCCGGCGTTACCAATCGCCTGTACCACAACAATCGCGACGGCACTTTTCGCGATGTCACCCTCGAAGCAGGCCTCACCAAGACCGGCTGGGCAAGCGGCGTTTGCGTGGGCGACTACAACAACGATGGCTTCGACGATATCTTCCTCACCTATTGGGGCCAGAACGTTCTCTATCGCAACAACGGCAACGGGACTTTCACCGATGTCACGCGCGAAGCCGGGCTGCTGTCGTCCACGCCGCGCTATGGAACGGGATGCGCATTTCTTGACTACAACCGCGACGGCCGGCTTGATCTGTTCGTTTCGAACTATGTGACATTCGAGTATGGCAAGACGCCTCGTCCCGGCGAAAAGTCCTATTGCTTCTTCCTGAACATGCCCGTCAACTGCGGCCCGCGCGGCCTTCCGTTCGCGCAGCATAGTCTATATCGCAACAACGGCGACGGCACATTCACCGACGTGAGCCATGCTGCCGGAATCTCCGGCGCACGCAGCAACTATGGTCTCACCGTCGTGGCCGGCGACTTCGACGACGATGGGTGGCCTGACATTTACGTGGCCTGCGACTCCAGCCCCAGCCTTCTGTTCATCAACAATCACGACGGCACCTTCAGTGAGGAAGGCGGTGTGCGCGGAGTCGCGTATAGCGCGGATGGTCAGGAACAGGCGGGCATGGGAGTCGCGGTCGGCGACTGTGACGGCAGCGGTCATCTGGACATCTTCAAGACCAACTTTGCCGGCGATCTTCCCGTGCTCTACCGCAATCTCGGCAAAGCGGTGTTTGAAGACGCCACGCGCGCATCCGGTCTGGCCGTCGACAATCGCTATGTCTGCTGGGGCACAGGCCTCGAAGACTTCGACAACGATGGATGGCCCGACATCCCGGTCGCCACTGGCCACATCTATCCTGAGTTGGAACACCGCTTCCCGGATTCTCCCTACAAGAGTCCGCTTCTGCTCTATCGCAATTTGGGCCTCGGCCATTTTGAGGAGTTATTCGACGAGGCTGGCACGGCGATTCTCGAACCGCATTCAAGCCGGGGAATCGCCTTTGGAGATTTCGATAATGACGGCGACGTCGACATGCTGGTGGTCAATTTAGGCGAACCGCCATCTTTGTTTCGCAACGACATTGCGGGCAAGAATCACTGGATCAAGATCAGGCTGGAAGGAACCGTCTCCAATCGATCGGCCATCGGCGCGCGGGTCGAGTTAGAGGCCAATGGGAAGCGACAGATGAAGGAACTGCAAAGTCAATCCAGCTTCCTCTCTTGCAATGACTTCCGGCTCCATTTCGGATTGCGCGATGCGCTCCTGGCCGACGTCACCGTGCGCTGGCCCAACGGCCTTCGTCAATCGGTCCCCGCGCTCAAGGCAGATCAGCTTTATACCATCAAGGAAGGCACTGGCATCGTTCCCAATCGCGGCTGGAAGCAGTAACTCTGAGTAACTCTACGGATGATTCGCTTCCTTGCGCAACAACGCATAAAGAAGCGGCTTTCCCGTCGGCTTCTGGCTGCCGCCGTGCGGCTCGACCGTCACAAAGACCGCATCGATCTCAGCCAACTGCTTTGGATCGTCCGAGCGCAGCACCCAGCGCCGATTGGTTTCACTATCCATATACAGGATGCCGAGGTTCATGGGATGCGATCCTCCGCTGGGCTCGGAATCCTTCTGCCCCCACACCTGAAACACGCTGGCATTTTTGACGCCCGGCTGATGGTCCAGATCAAAAGCATAAAACACCAGCGACTTGTTTTGTGTATAGAACACACGGCCGAAGGCCTTGCGCGTGCGGCTCACGCTATCCACATCGAAGACGTCGGCGATGTAGAGTTTGCGCGCACCCATCAACTCGCGAATGTCGCGGTCGGAAGTCAAATACTGTTCGTCGTCCTGCAATCGCCGTTCTTGCTCATGCGTGGCCGACGCGAGCTCGTTGAGCTCCGTTTGCAGGGATGCGGTGTGCAAAAGCGACCGGCTATGCTCGGCCTTGAGATCCGTGAAATCCGTCTGGAGGCGCTGATACGCCTTGCCAGCTTCCTCCAGTTGAGCGACCAGTTTGTCCCGCTCTTCTGTCAATTGCCGCGTCGTCGATTCGCGCTGGCCGATCGCACTTTCGAGCTCTTTGACGCGCTCTTCGGCGAGGCTCGATTCGGCACGCAAACGGGTAAGTTCCTGCTGGTTTGCGGCTACTTGCTCTTCCATTCTTGAAATTAGCGCATTCTGCGATGCTGCTAAATCCGTGGGCTCTTCGTGCTTCTGCGCAACGGGCTGTGGCGCAAAGGTCAAAGCGACCGGTGTCTGCTGCACGGCTGCATTTTTGTCTTCGCCAGTCGTCCGTTCCCCCAGACGATAGGCTCCCAACATTACGGCAACTGTCAGGCACGCGGCCACAGACGCAATGGCCCACCGCTGGTTCGCAATCCGGAACAAGGACCTCCTGACCGGGCGCGGCGAGCCGGCGCTAATGGAAACAACCGGATGGAGCCTTTGCGCGCGGATCGAAGCAAACAGATTATGCCTGGCTTTACGATGATCCCATTGGGCGGCCTGCACCGTCGGAGCATTGTTTCCCGCCAGAAAAGCCATGCCCAGTCCACCGATGACCGCATACTCATCGCAGAGGGTGCGGCACGGCGCACAGGTCAACAGATGCAACTCCAGACCGCGTCTCTCCTCCGTGCTCAGCGAGTCAGTCCGCGCCAAGGCACAAAGCTCTTCGAATTTCCGGTGATCGCTTTGGGTTTCAGTTCTTTCCATTGGGATGATTTCGCAGCCTTTCAACCAGCGCACTCCTGCGCAGTCGTTCGAGACCCCTGTAAAAATGGTGGCGCACATTGCCAAGCGGCTCGTGCAGCCGTGCGCTGATCTCCCGAAGTCCCATATCTTCAAAATAGTACAACTTCAGCGTCTCACGTTGCAGTTCAGTCAAATCCTCGAAGGCACACTGCAAGCGGCTGAAGTCGAGCCGGGCTCCAATTTCAGTTTCAACATCATCGTGCCCCGCCAAGGTATCTTCTAACTCCAGAGACTCGATATCCGTGCGAATATAGAATCCCCTCCGCGCCAAGTGCGCCTTTCGGTCCCGAGACCGGCTATAAGCAATTTGAACCATCCACACTTTTGCGCTGCCTCTGGCTGGCTCAAAGGTCGCCGCCTTCCGGTAAACATACAGGAAGCACTCCTGCACCACCTCTTCCGCCTCACCCGCGTCGTGCAGAATTCGAAGGGCAATGCTATAGACCAACCTGGAATGGCGGCTGAAAAGCAGATCAAGAGCCTCAGAATCTTTAGTTTTTAGCAGGGCTATGAGTTTTTCATCGCTTAAATCGGCGGCTTCGGCAGTTGTGGAAACGCCGTGGAAGGTGCTTTGCAGCGCGCCCTGCATCTCCGCTTCTCCGTTTCTGCGCGCCGGGAGGAGGTCGAAGTTCCCGGACAGGGCAATTCCTCCGATGAGATCAGCATCCGTGGCCAAGGCGACCCTCCCGTGGAACAGATGAACTATACTCCTGCCTGCAAGTCACGGACCACAAGAATATCCCCCAATTGGGGACGCAAAAAATGATGGGGAGAGTCTGGTACACATTGGCACGTTCCGGCGTATATATTGGTCTCCACCATTGCCAGTACGGTGTCATCGACTCGAATGCGATTCGTCACGGCCGGATCGCTTCGTAGCCTCGCCGGGGGGAGCATTGCAGAACGGATCTTCACAACGGAACGGGTCGCGGATGTCCAGATTGCTTGGCGCACTTCTATTCCTGGTGCTTTTTCCCTTTTTGATACTGGGGCAGTCCACCAACGCTTCTCTTACCGGCAGAGTTACCGACTCAGGCCGAAAGGTTATCGCTGCGGCCACTGTGATGGTAATCAACACCGGCACTGGAATTCTCTACCACGGCCTGACGAACGAGCAGGGTACATATTATGTGTCCGATCTGCCTCCGGGCAGGTACCGCATAGAAATTGAAAAGCTGGGTTTCATCGCGGTCATTGAGTCCGGCATCGAACTCCATGTGCAGGATGCCCTGGAGGTGAATTTTGAAATGATGCCCGGGTCGGCTTCGGAAAGCGTAACGGTGGAGGGAAGTGCACTGCCGCCGGATACGGAGTCTTCCAGTCTGGGAACGGTCGTCGAGCGCCGCGAGGCAAACGAATTACCACTCAACGGACGCAATGTTTTCAACCTGATCGCGCTGGCACCATCCGTAACTCCCCAAGGCAGCGCCACAGGAACGCCGGTGGGGGTGAACCCTTTCGGATGGGGTAATTACCAGGTCAGCGGAGCCTTCGGAAACGAAAGTGTGGAGTATCTCGACGGACAGCCTCTGAACAGCACCTATATCAACCTGCCCATCCTGATTCCCAGTCAGGATTCGATTCAGGAATTCAAGGTTCACACCGGCAATCTACCCGCGGAATGGGGTCGATTCGCGGGCGGCGTCACGAACCTGAGCACCAAGGGCGGAACCCGGATCTTGCGCGGAGAGGCATACGAATATCTGCGCAATCGCATGTTCAACGCCAACGACTTCTTTCTTAACAGTGCCGGTAAACCACGCCCGCCCTGGGTGCAGAACCAGTTTGGTGCGCAAGCCGGGGGCCCGCTGGATTTGCACCACTGCTGCGAGAACAATCGAACGTTCTGGTTCATCAGCTGGGAAGGCTTCAAATTGCGAACGGGTAGCCCTTTTACTGCAACGGTGCCCACCGCGGAGGAGCGTGAAGGCAGTTTTTCCTCTCTCACCACCACCGTCCTCGATCCATGCGCTGGGAGTGATTTGAATGCGCAGGGAGCCTGTCCTCTCAGCACCTCCATGCCTGCTCCATTCCAAAAAAATGTCATTCCTCCCGGCCGTATTAATCCCACATCGAAGGCCCTGCTTTTTCTTTGGCCGACTCCCAATGCGCCGGGAACAGTCGCTCCTTCGGGCACGTTCAATAACTTCAATACAGTTGCCAACACGGGTGGAGACCAGAAGCAGGTGGTCGGGCGCGTGGATCAGGACATCGCCAGCAAGCAGAAGCTCTTCACCCGTTTCAGTTACTGGCACGTGCTCGACATGCCCATTGATCCCTTTCAGAATGGACTGTGCGTGGACCGGTGTTGGGAAAACTATCTAACCAGGGCATTGGCTGCTGGATATAACTTGAGCATCAGTTCGATGACCATCTTCGATGCCAGCGCGAGCGTCAGCTATTTCGCCTATCTTCGCTCTCCTAAAGATGCTGATTTCGACCTGACCTCAATCGGCTGGCCCGCAGGCTACAACAGCGCCATTCCCGCGGCCATGCGCACCGCCCCCACTCCATGCGTCGCCAGTTTCGCGGATAACATCATGTGTACCCAGGGGCATAGCTTCATTCAAGACGACATTACGCAATATAACCTTTCTCCAAGCCTTACTCTTGTGCGCGGCCGTCACTTATTCCACCTCGGATTTCAGTTTGAGGTCAGTTATGACAACGCCGCACAGACCAACGTGGGCAGCGGGGCGTTCGACTTCTGCGGCGTTGGCGAGGCTTGCTTCACGGGATTGCCGATCGCCGACTTTCTCCTCGGGTACGCGGACAACTTCAGCAATGTCAATAATCATTATTCGGCGCAAGCAGTCGTCCCGGCATTCACGGCGGGCAAGCAGGTGTATCGGGCGCTCTACTTCAACGACACGTGGCATGTGACTGACGCGCTGGCCATCAATCTGGGCCTCCGTTATGAACTCCAGGGGCCGTGGTCCGAACGATCCAACCGGCTTTCCTATTTCGATCCGGCGGCGCAAAGTTACCTCAATCAATTGATGCCAGCCAGGTCCTCACCGATCATGGGCGATGTATTTCTCGTTTCCCCAGCCGGGCGCAACAATCTTCCGCTCGCCAAGGACAATATGGCGCCCAGGCTTGGCATCGCGTACAGCGTAACGCCCAAGACGATCTTTCGTAGTGGGTACGGGATCTTCTGGATACCAAACTATGTGTCCTACGCACTGAATCCCGACAACGATATGGTGAACGCCGCCAGTACGACTTATACCGGCACTGTGGATGGAATTCATCCTTATAACTCCATCTCTTTGCCCTTTCCCGATGGCATCTCCGCGCCGCCGGGCAGGACGCTTGGTACTCAGGGCACGCAACAATTCCTAACCCAGGTCGTGCAGTCAATCACGGAGGTAGACCGTAACAACCACCCCGACGGCTACGTCCAGCAATGGAACTTCAGCGTGGAAAGGGAACTGCCGGGAAGAATCTCGCTTCTGGCCGCCTATGTGGGTTCCAAAGGAACGCACTTAGCGCAGTATTCGCAGCAGATCAACCAGATCTCTGACAGCCTTCTCTCTCAAGCTGCGACGGAGTTTGCGGCCGGCGGACGGCCCGCCGTAACTCTGTTGCGCCCTACGGCAAATCCGTTCTTTGTCAACGGCCGCGCGCTCGCGCTTGCCACCCCCAGCACCACAATGGGGCAACTCGACAGGCCTTACCCGCAATTTACAAGCGTCGAACTGGCCGGCCAGGGTTGGTTTGACAGTATCTATCATTCATTTCAACTAACTGCCCAAAAGCGCATCCTGCCGGGGGGGTCGCTTCTGGCCGCTTACACCAACGCCAAACTGATCAGTAATACCGATACTCTGACGGCGTGGCTGGAGACGGCCGTGGGACTCATTCAGGACAATAACAATCTGCGCAAGGAACGCTCTCTTTCCTCGCAGGATGTTCCGCAACGCCTGGTGGTCAGCTATGCGCTGGATGCACCTTTCGGGCAGGGCAGACGTTACTTGAGCCAGATCGGTGGCAATCTGAACAGGGCGATTGGCGGCTGGGGCATCGATGGCGTGGCCACATTTCAGAGAGGGTTTCCGCTGGTATTCAGCAACGGTCAGGCCAACGACACGACCCTGTTCGGAGCCGGTTCCTCGCGTCCCGATCTCGCTCCCTCCTGTCACAAATCCAGGTCCGGCAACGGGAGCGATCGGCTGGGTAGCTGGTTCAACACCGGGTGCTTTGCGGCGCCGGCCGATTTCACTTTTGGTACGGAGTCGAGGGTCGACCCCACACTGCGTTCCGACGGCGTGGAAAACTTTGACGTAGCCCTGTTCAAGAGGCTATTTCTCGGCCGGGAGGATCGGGCGGGATTTGAACTGCGCGTGGAATTCTTCAATCTGATGAACCGCGCCCAATTCGCGCCGCCAAACACCACCTGCTGCACCAGCAACAACGCCAACTTCGGGGTGATCACCAGCACCGCTCCGGGAACCAACCCGCGCCTGGTCCAGTTTGCGTCGAAGTTCTTTTTTTGATTCAGCGTCCGAGCGCGACCGGCTATGGCTTCGGCGTATTCAGGTCGATCAGCCCCTGGGGAAGGGCCATCTCCACCCGCTTGCCTTCGATGTCGATGCGCCGCAGATAGCTCTTGGCGAAGGGGACCAGAACCTCGCCTGCCACGCCGCGCACCACCAGCAGCGCCACCGGACCGGCCGTCCGGTCAACTTCTTCGATCTCGCCGACGATGACCGGCTCGACCTGATTGGCCACATCCACCAGCGTGCAGCCAATCAGGTCGCCAATATAGAACTCTTCTTCGCCCAGGAGAGCCCGCTCGGACCAGGGAAGCGCCACCACCAGCCCGTTCAGAGTCTCGGCTGCGGAAATCGAGTCGATCCCGGCAAAGTGCAGCACCACGCCGCCCTTGTGCAGCCAGTGAGCCGCCAGTTCCACTTCGCGCGGAGCAACAGGCTTTCTGCCGGGCGCAGCACTGCCCGCGGCCGCAGACACGTCTTCAGCCAGCAGCCAAAGCTGCCGCCGTTCGGCAAATCTTTCAGGGAAATCGGTGAGAATGTCGGCGAAAACCTCGCCCTTGCGTCCTTGCGGACGGCGAATGCGGGCCAGCCAGACCCATTCCTCTGTCGTGGTCAATTGCTGCCTCCGGAGCGAGCCGGATGCTTGCGCAGCGGCCACTCTAGCTTTCGTCGTCTTCTTCCAGGATGTCCAGCGTGTAGCGGTGATGCAGCTTCATGCTCACGGCGCCCAAAATGGTGCGTACGGAACGCGCCGTCCGCCCTTGCTTGCCGATCACCTTGCCCACGTCCTGCGGAGCCACGCGGAGCTTGAGAACCGTATTTTCGTCCCGGTCCACACTCTCCACGGCTACGGCTGTCGGCTCATCCACCAAGGCCCGCGCAATCTCGCGAACCAGCTCTTCCACTTCGACCATATCGTTTTGGGTCATGCTCTTGCCCCTGACCGGATGCGTCCAAGAATTGGCGGCCAAAAATGGGTGACTCCAAAATTGGCGACCCAAAAAATGGCGACTTGAATCGGTGCGCGCATAGTATCAGCACACACCCATCGCCGTCAGTAACCGCGTGCGCGCCGGCTTGTGAATGCCTGCGCACACCTTCAAGGGGAGGGACAAAAAACGAAGTTAGGCTGCGGCTGGGTCCGCTACCGGCACCGGCGCCGGGTTCTTGGTGACCAGCTTCTCGACGATCGTCGAAAGCTGGGCACCGTTGCTCCGCCAGTATGCGATCCGCTCGTGCTTCAGATCGACCGTGGCCGGGTTGGTGCGGGGGTTGTAGGTGCCGACGACCTCGATCGAACGGCCGTTGCGGGCGCGGTCCTTCTCGATGACCACGATACGATAGTAGGGCTGCTTGCGGGCGCCAAAGCGCGCCAAACGAATCATCACCACGGCGATACGTTTCCTTTCGAAATCCAGTGCTCTGTTGCGGTCTTTAGGGGGCTTTCGGCCGGGGACCCGCTGTTTTCAGCTCGCCCCGCCAAATATAGGGCCGGGCAAGAGTGCCCAGCCTCGCAAGACACAACACCTAAGTATCGCCGAAAGTTGCCATTTGTAGCAAATTAACGCGTCGTCGCCGGAAACAGGAACCTCAGCATCGGCCTCACACGCCGCGCCCAACTGGCCTCGTCGTGCGTTCCGCCGTGCACCTGCTCAAAGTGAAGCGTCTCGCCCGTCCGCCAGCCGTTGGCTTGCAGACGTCGGTTCAATGTCTCCGCGTCTTTGAGTGTTCGAAGGCCTTCCCGGTCGCCTACGTCCAGCCAGGTGCGCGGCCGCTCCCAAATTTGCGGGGCTCTCTCGTTCAAATAGCCCAGAATGCTCTTGCGATTCCACCAGACGCTGGGCGAAAGCAGCGCCAGGGCCCCAAAAACTTCCGGGTGGCGCAATCCCAAGAACAGCGAAACCAGCCCTCCCAGCGACGAGCCGCCCACCCCAGTACCTTCTCGCTCCGTCCGAACGCGGTATTGGCCCCCAATCCACGGCATCAGTTCCCTCGTCAACATCAGGCCATACTCGTCCGCCTCGCCGCCGCCCCTCTGCCAGTCACTTTCATGCGTATATTCGGCCAGCCGCCGGTCGCCGGTGTTATAGATGCCCACAATCACCAGCGGTTCCACCTCGCCCGCTTTGATGGCCGCGTCCGCGTGTTCCCGTACCGCCCACGTTTGGCCGGGAATGAACGAGGTCCGCCCGTCGAAGAGATTCTGCCCATCGTGCAGATAGAGCACCGGATACCTTCGCTCCGGCTCCCGGTCATATCCCGGTGGAACGTAGACGATCAGGTCCCGCTGACCCGGCAGATAATTGCTCGCAAACCCAAAGTGCAGCCGGAGTCGCGGATGCGGCGAGGCTCCCTGGGCCGTCAGCAATCCCTGGGACCCGTCCGCATCTGCCGACTCATCCGGTGGTTGCCTTTCCCGATTCAATTCCCGTTGTCCCCCCGTCGACCAGCGGCGGCTGCGGCTTCAGCAGAGTTGCAGATATCGCCAAAACGGCCGCCCGTGGCTGTTACAGTATCAAGAAAACAGCGGTTCTCCAATCCTTCCGCTGCCCGATGCGGACTCCCGGTCCCTCTTCCACGACCTGAGAGCGGAACTGCTT
>Ga0224529_1000144_pt1 | contig 55399 bp, 45 predicted proteins | sample CBST50metaG_FD_179893 | JGI IMG/M metagenome (GOLD analysis project Ga0224529, IMG submission 179893) | Peat soil microbial communities from Stordalen Mire, Sweden - C.B.S.T50 | ecosystem: Environmental > Terrestrial > Soil > Wetlands > Peat | place: Sweden: Norrbotten County, Stordalen Mire...
TGTAGCCCGGCCAACCCAATACCCGCGTCCAATCGTTGTCGCGCATCGGGAGAAGAATAGCCGATCCCGACGCTCAAGCAAAATCCGCGCAAATCACGCAGTCTTACAGATTCCTGCTCAGAGCCGATTTTCCAAGCTAACCCCACCTTTGGCAGACTTGGTTTTACTAGCTACAGCGAAGACCTTGGGGATACCGATGCTGTCATCAAAGCGATTCTTACAAATAATAAGTGAGCGCCTAATCGCCACTCCGGCTCGGCTGAAGGTGTTCTCCGCACTGGATACGCAGCGAATTTATGTCGAAAATGTTCGTGCACTTCTCGGCACAACTACTTGGATTGCCCGACAAATCTGTGAAACGGCGGTTAGACAAGGGTTGTTCGTCAAACGCATACAGATTCTCTGTCCAGACGGAGCGGTCGCGCTAACAGTTGATGACGAAAAGGCGATACCCGAGGAGGTGCAGTGCTGGCAGGAACAGGATGGAGATCTAGAGCCTGTCTCGGAGCGCACTGAGCGGCTTGATCGTTTGGAGTTCTACCAGCTTGTGAGGCCCGCAGCATGAGCTCGAACGACGAAAAGCTTGCATTTGTCCGGGCGGTTGGACAGGTAGTGATGACATGGATTGCCTTCATCGTGACCGGACTTGTTGCACTCGCCATGTTAGCCTTTTTCGCCTACTGCGTAATCAATGAACGCGGTGCATCGGCCACATTGATCAGCGGTATCTTGAACGGCTTCCTGCTCGCTCTACTTCAAATCATTTACAAGAGTCTCTTCCCAAGTGAGAAGTAAGTCGAAAGAGTAGCGGACAGAAGGTGAATCCTCAACGTCGGCTCCTGGGTCGCAACTATTAGTTCTTTCTGGAAGGTCGAACAAAATAGAGGTGCCCTGCGTTTTGGTCCGACTGACTTTCATTGACACATTGGACGACGTGTTCTTCGAGGTTCAAGAGAGTTCTTGAGGATAGCGGGACGAAATAGGTCCTGGCAAACGCCCTTTGCGACGGGAAACCTTCACCCCCCGGAAAGCTTGCTGATTTCAGTCGACTAGGCGACTTCAGAGAACCTATCCATCTTCGCTGAGGTCTGCGCTGGGTTGCTCGATCCGTGGAGCGGAAATCATTCGGGAGAAACGAAGATATTCTCCGGACTCCCCAAATGTACGTACCGTAGAGTCTCCGAGAAATAGCAAGTATCCAGCCATCTCTGGCGAACCTGTTCATCGGTCAAGTTCGTTTGCTTGGAAAGCTCGCACAGCACCTTCTCAAACCACTCCGGGTCGTCGCTATTGATGGCCACATTGGCAGTCATTTGAACGCCACGGTAGGTTCCGGGAGCAACGCGATCAAGTTGCTCGAACTTGAAGAGGATGTCCGTGACATAAGACATCCGCAGCATCCCTGTGACCACCTCAGTCCAATTCATCGGTCTTCCTAGCGCGGGCAGAAATGCTTCGAGGCGGAAAAGAAATCGGGTAATGAGTATCGCGGCACTCCGAGCATCGACAGGAGCTAACGTGCCGAGAACGGACCAGGCTCCCATAAAAAGAAACGCACTCGCCACGCTCGACTCGAAGCCTTCGAGCGTATGTGTTTCGCACGCACTCAGAAGGATGATCGGTGGCAACCGGATCTTGCCGTAGAACTGAATCGGATTGATTCGGAAATTCCCGATTGACAGAGCCCCTTGGGGATCGGTAGCAGCCTGGGCGCCGTGCCCATCGAAGATAGCAATCTTCCCAGAGAACTGGTTGAACGCGTCGATGAACTCTTGCTCGCTGGAGACATCGACGAACTTCACTTTGACCTTGGATTGTTTTCGCAACACGACGGATATCGAGACTTCCAACAAACTACGGATCGGATCGTCGGGCTGGAAGGAGCGGACAACCAGAACATCGTAGAAGTCAGATGGCCGCAGAAAGGTGGGAGTGCAGAGGAGTGAATGCCGGACTAGCAAATTTCCTGGGAGCGTGGGCAGCCGAGAAACGCTGCACCGAAGCGAAAGCGGCAGTCCGTTGATCGGAAGCAGTTCCAGTGGAACGTCTCCAACCAGCTTCACCCCTTCATTTACATATCCGTCTAGCTTGGATAGGAGCTGCGCCGGGATCAGCGAGCGAAACATTTCTCCGATTCGAATGGCCAGTTGGTTCCGGCGACGCTGCGCATCGTTTCCTTTGTGTGAAAGTGATGCGAGTCCAACCAGCAAGGTCCGCACACGGTCAAGTTGTGGTGGCAACCTCAGCACGGGGCAGCACAGGCTGCACGCCATGACCGTCAGCACTGCTGTGTAAAGGTAAAGCTCCTGTGCGCGCATCCCGAGGATGACATTGGATAACTCAGAGTGGGCCATCTCTTCCTGTTCTTTGGCCGTAGCTCGCAGCGCAATGTACTGCGCCTGACGTAAGACGGCGCGCGTCACCCGGCGAAGCTCTGGGGTCGCTTCTCGCCTGAGCTGATTCGGCTTTAACTGGCGAAACACAGACGGTATGGTCACTATCACACTGGGTATTCCGGGAGGCCTTTTCGAGTCACCTTTCAGCCGTTCTAACGTCGCTTCAAGGGTTCGAGACGCAGCCACTAGCGCATCGGCAAACACGCCGTCCTCGTCGCCGTTGAGCGTGTCATCCGGTAGATCAAATGAATACCCCAACGACAGAAACACAGTCTCCGTCGGAGTCAAGATGTTGTGGCCTCGGCTGGGAGTCGGCACGGTGGCCTCGTCCCAATTCACAAACGGCCGGAACTCACCGGCATGCGGGAATTCGTGACGCCTTTTGTTGTGGTGCTCAAGGATCGCCGCCTTCGTCCAGTCGTAGATGTAAGCGCGGTCAATGTCCCACAACTTTGGCTCGGCGGTTTCCCCTTCGGACGTTGTAACGTGCAGCCAAAATTTATTGTTCCGTTGCGCAAAATACTCGGCGACCCTAGCATGGCTGGCTGCGTTTGAAATGACACAGACGAATCCCGGATTTTTCTCGAGTTGTTCAAAGAACTCGTCTTCGACTAGAGCAATCGAATATCCCGAAACTCCAGACATGCGCGATCTTGCGGTCTCGCTGCGGGTCTTGAAGAGTTCGTCGCTGTGAGCAGGCAACTGGCATATCTGGCGGAGTGAAGCATACTCCGGCAAAGCATTTACACTGAAGCCCTGAAAAAGCGTGAACTCTCCGGCAGCTTTCTTACCCAGTACGACGGCATAAAGGATCATGCCCGTGAGATAGACTTCCTCCGGCCGTAGACGGAGCACTCTCCGCTCAGCCAGGGATAACCTAGGCTTCGCCATCTTGCGCATTGCTCTCTGAAGACTTGGACGGAGTGGTTTCAATGCTCAGAGCATATCCCACTCTCGGCTATAATTTCTCAGAAAAGCGGAGTTTCCTGCGATTCAACCAGATCGATTGTCGCCCGATGATTTCAGCCCATTGCGCCCATTCAGCTTGGTTTATTTGCCAACGGCCGGATTAGTATTGGTAAACGCGTCAGGCTCCGGGAGCCCCTCGGGCCCCAGTCCGGCGGGGGGCATGAGATTCCAGTCGCCTTGGCGACTTATGGGGATTGATCGGGCATTAGCCTCGAGCCTCGCGGCGTGCTGAGATCTATTGAGTCCCCGGTCCCCAAATGCGAGGGACCGGGGCCACCCTCATTAGTGGCTGGCAGTAGTGAAAGACCGGGCCATCTGGCCACCAGCCAAGAAGAGTACACCCCAGGATAAGCATTCGCAGGAAGACGTCGGCCGTTAACGCGGCGTCCACTTAGGATGGGATTCAAATGTGGCGTTCATAGGCCAAGCAAGTCTGAGGGGAAGGTCGTACCTCTGCCTAAGTGCGTCGATGTAGATGCGGTCAGGTTTCTCAGGAGCTTGATCCATGACCAGCCACCATGACTTAGCTTCTGACCGGGGTGGGTAGTGGTTGTACTCAAGCAGCTGCCCAATTGCCTCGCGTATCGCGAATCGCGTCCGCCCTCCATAACAGATCTTCAGTTCGGCCAAGTGCGACATCCCATCGTGCTCAAAGGTTAGGTCGACGCAGTTTTGTTCCTGCTTGGCGTGCACGGAGAACTCGCGCTTGAGCCAAGCTCGAAATCGATTTGACAATCCAGCGTGCAGTCGTTCGACGTTTCGCCGGGAAGCGAGTGTTTCTCTCATGTACGCCGATTCGTTCAGAAAGTCGCCTGCTTCACCCTCCTTATCATGAGATGGCGCTGGCCGTTCTCCGCCTGACTCAACGCGCCATCCGGGGTTGAAGTGCATCACGGAGTTTTGAGGTGCCCCGTCCCGGTAAGCGATGGGCTCGAATTCTTTGTCCCAAACAACGGGCACTTCGTGGCGCCACGGCACGTTTGGGTCCTGAGGTTCTCGGATGGGATTCCGAGCGTTGTAACGATATGCGCGCTCACCTGGAGCCGAAGAGATATAGCCCCTCCCAATCACCTGCTTGGAGATTGAGTCTCCAACTAGAATGACGTCCCCGCCCTTCATTTCCCACGCAAAGCGATACATACTGCTTCTGCCTGCGCCCTTGACCCGAGGGTCCAGGTCCAACTTGGTCATGCGACTCAGGTCGCTGTCATATATTGCCCGGTAGGTAATCGCTGCGATCCCACGCTCACGACAGGCCGGCCACATCGAGTCGCCATGGCTCCCCGCCCGGAGTTTCATCCGCCAGATGTTCATTGATTGATCCTTGTCGCAGGATCATAGTTCAGCCGGCCCGCGAAGCGCCACTGCTCCTTCTCGCAAGTCTGGCGGAACAGTGGGATACGCATTCGCCGATCATCCCAGACAACCGCAGTCATACATGGCGCTGTGCGCCACCCGAAGAGAATGAAAATAGAGAAGGCTCGACACGCTGCAGTTATCAAGCACGAATCGGAATCCCGGAGACTCGTACCCGCTCAGCGGAATTGGCGACTCCAGTCTTCGTCAATTCGTCCACAAATGCACTGTAGATTGGCCACGGATAGGGTGTTGGTCCAATGATAAGGTGATCGAATATCTGGGTGAAATCCAAGTCTGCGATCTGGTCCGAAACCGATGCATCGAGTGGAACCTTGTAAACGACCTGCGGTACCCCGGAGACGACTTCGGTCGATGACTCCATGAGTCGAGATGGCCCAGGCATCGGTGCATAGGCCCCAAGCGTCGGTGCATAGATTGCTCGCCACTCCCTCTCCTCGTGAAAGCCTTCGTGTTTCAGACAAACCACACGAAACAAAAACGTGTTGAAAACTATCCTGACAAGAGCATCACGTCCAATCATCCGAAGATACTCTCGATTGGCGAGAATGTTTCCAATGACTCCTTCCAGGTCCTCGTGCGCCGCAGATTCCGAAAAGTATGCAACTGAACTGAATATGATGTTCAGGGGGAGAATAGAAAGAGTGTATGGAATGTTAAGCACAATCCCGATTCGAGTCGCAGTTCCGCCGAATGCACGCCACATTGAAAGTCGCCCGTTTGAGTCTTCGCTGTCCTGATGCTCCGACAAACATGCGATGTAGGAGTTCAATCGAATGTCTTTCCAAGAGTTGTTGAACGCAGTGATTGCTTCAGAGGCAACACCGGGGATGCAGCCGTCCAGAGCCTCCGTGAATGATTCTTTTTTCGCCTTGTCAGCGAAGAATCTATTCAAGATGTCGAAGCCGTGCTGCACTTCGCTGAAGTCAGACATGCAGTTGGTGTTGCGCATCCAGAAACGTTTGGTTCTGATTAGGTTGAGGGCAGCCTCTGCTGTTGTGTAGTGAACGAGGCGTCCGCGTGTCTGGCCCGGCTTCCGCAGGAATAGCTCTCGCGTCGTCTTCATGAAGCACGGCATCATGATATCTGCAAGTCGTATTCCCTGTTCGAATATTTCTGATGTGACAGCGGCTTTGAGGGGTGTGGCTTCCACGGTGGTGTCTCCCAAAAGGTAGACTATATCTTTCCAGACCAGACATCTTCCCACGCTACCTCGTTTGGTAAGCGGTCGGTCTCGACGACCCCGAAACCACACCGATGGTTCCCCGGTCCTCCTTCTTCGGATCAAGAAATCTCCGGACCTCCACTAGTAAGAAGCCCTACGGTTTAGCAGGATCAGTCCCCGCAAACGCCGATTGCGCCGCCCATATTCATGCTTAGACTCGATCGCAACATCCCAGTCGCGATGCCGACATAAAGGGATTGACAGGGAGCATCGCGAACGGATTCCGGGTTGAGGTCGGTGGCATCCCCGGTCCCCGAATGCGAAGGACACCCTCATTTGTGGCTTAGAAATATCCCGGGACCGGGGCCACCCGCCAAGGGAAAGTACACCGCGGACCCGTGCCACACCTAGCGCCGTCCCCATGGTCTCCCGCTATCAGCACGCGTCTTGCCCCGGCGTTTTTTAGAAATATCTTTGATGCGGGGAGGATTGGCGCGGCGCATGTGCTCCGATACTGAAAACTCAATCTTCCCGCCATCAGTGGTGGTGGTCATTGGCAAGAAGCTCATGCCGCAAACGCTGCAAAAAACCGTCCCTTCATTCTCGTCTGGCCCGTCAACCTTCTGTCCACTGCCGGGGCAACGCACCATTCTTGGATTCGTCATGGATAACCGTCTCCTTCACATCGCACGAAATGCCATTGGGGAAGGGATAGTGGAGACGGAGGTAGATTGAAAGAAATGGCCATAACACCAAGTCGGCAGGTGGCCACGATCCCGGCGATCAATTCAAATCCCGCTGAGGGGGCGTTTTTCTAGACTACTACCTGGGTGGCTCCGGTCCCTCATTGTTCTTTGGAAACGTCGGCTGGGCCGAGGCCGCCCGTCGACGGTTTAAAGGGGCCTCAATTGCGATGATGGCTCGAATCCACGCAATTGATAGCACGCGCGCATGTGTTTGATGGTGTTTTGTCGTTTGACGGCAACATCGATACTCGGGTTTGAAAAAGTCGCAAGAAGATTGTTAGTGATCAACTCTGCGTCGTTGACGTCTCTCGCCTGCTCGAGCGGAGAGAGCGTATAGGTATTAAAGGAGTCGCCACCCTTTAATGGAACATCGAACTTGACCATGTGAGTTCCGGGTCGCAGACTGAGCCATTCGGCCACCTGTTCCCGAGCAGTCGGCGTCAACCAAATAATGGCGCCCTTCGCCAACTCATATGCAGCAGCAGCTTCGTCAATCGCACTGCCAATCAGGAAATGTGGAGACATTTCGTACTCGCCAATGGCGATCGCTCCTCGGTAGGCAAAGGGGATCTCGGACCTGAGCACCCGGTCCAAAACCCAGCTGATTACATCGCCCAGATAAAGAACACAGAGCGCTTGCCGATGCTGTTCAGGTCCGCCTTCGTAAGCCATGGAAACGGCAATTGTGTCAGACAGGAAAGCAACGTCACAATGGAAATCGGGTTGCGTCGAGAACTGTTCTCTAATCCGGGTTTCAAACCAGTTCTTAACGGATTTCATTTCGCTCAAAACCGCATCTGGGGTATGGCGGCTCCAAATCCCGCGAAAACCCAGCGCATCGATTAAAGCAACAGCGCCCTTCTGCATGTTCCTCCGCGTCTGAATCGAAACTCGCCCGCACGACCTGTAATTCTATCAATGATCTGCGTGCCTTAGGAAAGGCACCAATCGCATAGATCCCGGCAAATGCCGTTGTCGACTGGAGTGATTCTCGTTTTTTTGCTGAATCCGCCAACGCGCCCGGCGAACGCTGCAGGCGCATAGGTTTCCGTGGCTCGCGGTTGTGGGCGGATGTGTCCCGTCTGCTGCAAAGTGCGGTTCTGGATTATTGACGCAGATGGAATGATCGGTACGAAAAAGCAACGATCGCAAGGGAGCGGTGGGCCTAGTTTGAGATCAGGGAGGAGCCCTGATGCCAAACGAAGATGCGGCCCGAGGTCCGCTGCGTCACGAATTTGAGCCGTTGCTGAATCTGGAGGAGGCTGCCGCCGTCCTTGGAATGCACTGGAAGACGCTGGAGAGGATGGCCCGTGGCCGAAAAGTGCCTGCGTTGAAGGTTGGAAAACGCTGGAAATTCCGGCTCAGTGCATTGAACACATGGCTTGAACATGGATTAAACTCGACCACAACCGACTATGCCGTTCTGACTGGAGAGGACGAACATCCTTGAAATACAGACGGCAACGCTTTCAACGAGGCAGCCTGCGCAAGGTAGCGCGGGCCAACAACAAATGGGCGTGGGAGTACCGCTTCAAAGACCCCACGACCGATAAGGACACGTCGATGTATCTGAGCGCCGAGAAGTTTCCGACCGAGATTGCTGTCACGCGGCATCTGGAATCTTTCGTGCTCAAACTCAATAGTGATAACCCAACCCTGGCCATCCTGGAGCCAACCTTCAACGCCGTTCTGGACCGTTTCATCGAGGAGGAAAGGCTGCTCGAAATCAAGCGGCGCCGCCCTGGTGATCGGTGCGACGCCGATGGAGAGCTGAGCTATTCGACGGTCAGCTCCTACTTGAGCGTCATCAAGCAGGTTCGTGTGAAGTGGGGAACGACGCACATCACACGCATGAAGCCACTCGCGGTCCAGGAGTGGTTAAAGCAGATGGATGCCGCACCGAAGACCAAAGGCCACGTCAAAGCCATCATGCACCGTTTGTATGAAAAGGCCATGCTGTGGGAGTTGGTCGAGTGGCAACGGAATCCGATGCAACTGGTCGAGGTCAAAGGCATCAGCAAGCGGCGGAAGAGGCCGATTGTGCTGACGGTCGAGCAGTTCTACCAGATCCTCGAACTGCTGCCGCAACCCTACCGGACGATGGTGGTGGTGGCGCAGTGTACCGGCCTCCGGGCCGAAGAGGTTCTGGCGCTCGAATGGCAGGATGTCGACTTCGAGAACCTGAGCATGAAGGTTGTCCGGGCAGTCGTTCATGGCCGCGTCAAAACGGTCAAGACCGAATACTCGGAGGACGAGCTTCCGCTCGATCCCGACTTTGCTTCGATCCTTCTGGATTGGAAGCGCGAGGCGGACGAGCAGGCCCGGAGGGCTCTGACCGATGGAACAACCCCATTGGCGGGGCCAGAACTGGTCTTTCCCAGCTCGTCCACCGGACGGCATTACCACACGGCCCCTGTCCAACAGGACTATATCCGTCCGGCTGGATGCTGCCTGGTGGCGTGCCCGAAGTGCGGTGCGGCTCCGGGCGTTTGGTGTCTGGCGGACAGCCCGACGCCGAACGGCAAGCGTCTCCCGCTCCACGAGGAGCGGTGGGAGGCAGCCGGAAAGTACGGGAGTGTGGGGTGGCATACCTTCCGCCACACCTACCGGTCGTGGCTGGACGACACCGGAGCACCTGTCGGGGTACAGCAGAAGCTGATGCGCCACGCGCAGGTCTCGACCACGATGAATATTTACGGGAACGCTTTGATGGGCGCCAAGCGTGAGGCGAACAGCAAGGTAGTCAGAATGGCTCTGAGGAGCGCATAACCGTGAAAAGGACCCTGCAAACACACCAAAACCCACCCACGCTTTTCCGGGCGTCTGACTGGGTGGGTTATCTTGGGTTGGCGTTTCGCCTAAGTGGTTGCGGGGGCTGGATTTGAACCAGCGACCTTTGGGTTATGAGTGACCTCGCAATCGCGTATGTTGTTGACTCTAAGGCACGAATGGCTACTCAAAAGTACGCAAAAGTACGGGCTGGACAGCTTATTGGGAGTCTGTTGGGAGTCTGTGTTTTTTGACGATTTCTAGCTCGATTCAGGCTCCATTTGCACCAAAATTGGTGCAATATTCCGTTTTCTGCGAGTTGATCGCGGCTCGTCAGGCAGCTCGCGAACTCGCGCAACAGTTGGGCGGAGTTCCCAACTTGAAGCAGCTCTTTTTAAGCCGAGATCGGCAATTTTTGACCAAGGCATCTTCGCTTGGCACTGGCAACCGATTTTGAGCCACATTTTAGCCCTCCCGTGGGAGTCGGTTGGGAGTCTATTGGGAGTGGGTTTTAACCATTGGGAAAGGACGAAAAGGTTGATTATACTTTGACACTACCACTCTCTAAATCATTATTATTCTATGCTTTAATGACTTACGGTTTGTGGCTTCCGATAGTCTTATACAGGGTATAGCCACCAGATTTTAGGATTTCAGGTTTAACAAAAGTGTCAGAAGTTGATGTATACTTCTGACAGTACAGGTGACGTATGGAACGCCTCACAGAAGCCATTCTCGAAAAAACGAACGCCCTGCCCGAGGGGATGCCAATCTCTGCCAAGATGCTGCTGCATCTCGGCAACAGAGCGGCCCTCGACCAGGCGCTCTCCCGGCTTGTGCGTCGTGGCAAACTCCTGAGAGCAGGACGGGGTGTGTATGTGTCCCCCGTCGCAAGCCGCTTTGGGAGCCGGACACCTGCCGTGGAGAAGGTAGTTGAGGAGCTGTCCCGTCAGCGCGGAGAGACGGTCGTTTCTTCGGGAGCCACATCTGCCAATGCTCTTGGATTGACGACGCAGGTGCCAACCCGAACCGTCTATTCAACCTCTGGGAAGAGCCGGAAATTTACTTTGGGCAAGCAGGTCATCCACCTTCAGCACGTACCAGCATGGCAGCTCACCCTAGCCAAAGATCCCGCTGGCGAGATCGTTCGCGCTCTCGCATGGGCTGGCCCGGAGAAGGTCATCCAAGCGTTGAAGCAGATCGAGACCAGAGTCCCGCGCTCTGAATTTCAGCGCATATCCCAGCAAAGCTCACGGTTGCCGCTCTGGTTGGCAACCGCACTGAGCGGGATTGGAAACTATGCCTGAGAGCTTCTTTCATCTGAGCGCCAAAGAGCAGGAAGAGGCTCTCCAGGTAGCGGCATCGGCGTCCGGCAGACCTGCCCATCTCTTGGAGAAAGACATCTGGGTCGTCTGGGCGCTTTCGACGTTGTTTACGTCTCCGTTTGGCTCCCATCTGGCGTTCAAGGGCGGCACCGCTCTCTCAAAAGCATACAAAGCAATTCGCAGATTTTCAGAGGATGTGGACCTCACTTACGACATCCGCGCCATCGCACCACAGCTTGTCAGGAATACTCCTGACGGACTCGACGCGATTCCTCCGAGCAGAAGCCAGGAGAAGAAGTGGTCCGATGAAATCCGCAAGGAACTTCTCCCAGCATGGCTTCGCGACAGCGCCCACCCAATTGTGCAAGCGGGACTTGCAGGACTTCCGGCGGCCACTAGCCGCGTCACGGATGGGTGCATCTTCATTGATTACAAACCTGTCGTCGCCGCGTCCAGCTACGCACTCCCCAGGGTCATGCTCGAATTCGGTGCACGTTCGACCGGCGAACCGAGCAGCGTGCGCCCCGTCCGCTGCGATATTGAGGAGTACATCCCGGGGGTTTCATTCCCAGTCGCAAACCCGCGGGTCATGGACATTTCGCGCATCTTTTGGGAGAAGGCAACAGCCGCCCATGTCTATTGCGCCCAAGGTGGAGCTGGACTGAGTGATCGGTTTTCTCGACACTTCCATGACCTCGTTCGCCTTGAAGAAGCCGGACACCTCGCGAACGCGCTGGCCGCCCGTAACATTGCAGAAGCGGTGGCGATCCACAAGAATTCCTTCTTCGCCGAGAAAGACGCGGCTGGAAATCGGATTGATTATCTTACCGACCTGCACAGCGGCCTCACCATCGTGCCCGAGGGAAACGCGCGCGATGCTCTGCGAGGCGACTATCAGCGGATGCTCGAAGACGGCCTTCTTCTTGAAGACGCCGAATCCTTCGATCTCCTGATGGACAAGTGCAAAAAGATTGAAGAGCAAGTGAAGAGATTGTCAGCAATCAAAGACAATCTTTAGTGGATAGCATATAGAGGAGCACAAATGGTCGACACGACAACACCCGCTTCGGTTCGACGCGAACTCAATGAGCGGTTCGAGGCCTTAGCCCTCTTTAAGAGGAATCGCAATACGGCCCTGCACCACTTCTGTGCCGCACTTGAATTAATTCCGACCCCACTCTCTGACAATCCTGACCTCGCGATGGCGAAGGGACGTCATGCCGTAGAGGCAAGTATGCGGGCAATTCCCGCCATCTTCCGGTTATGTCCTATCGCCCCGATTGGGTTGTCATTCGAGATCAACTCAGCTGCATTGGCGGAAGCATTGGAACTCGTCGACTTTGCATCCCGTTACGATTCGATAATGTATTACTTTGAGCTGGCAGACCGTGGACAAGTTGAGGTCCGTTACGATCCGCTGGCGCAGCGCACTGTCTTCAGCTATGCCTCACTCGATGAGAGTGCAGCAGATACTTTGTTGCGCACCCATGAGAGAGATTCAAAGATTGTTGAAGCCAGCGAGGCTGACCAAGCCATTGCCGGTGAACTCACGCAGCAGGCGAGTACAGAGCTTAATAAAACCATCCTCTTTGCTTCTCCGGATGCCATCGACTATACCTGGACTCCCACACTACTAGCTGTGGCGAGAAAGTATGCAGAAGTTGCAGCCAGAGCGATGCGGTGGGAGTTTCCCCCGGACCTTGCCATTGGCAATCTAACCTTCGGAGACATCCGCAGGTTCTGGGGGGCGCTCCATGCGGTCTCATTCATCCACAGTTGCGCACACATGATGGCAGCTCAAGGCCAGCCGAATAAAATTCCGCAAGGAAGCATTCTGCCGATGAAACGCCGCGAGGAATGGAATGAACTCTTAGCGGACGTTGGCGGTGTCGGTGTGGGCGCAGTTTCGGAACTTCTCTGGTGGTATACCTTCGACCTGAAGGTCGCGGAAGCAACTGCGCCAATTCAGCCATTTTTCGAGGTCAGACCTGGTTACCTGGCCATGCCAATGATTCTCATCACTACCAGTAGTATCGAGCGTAATCTGCAAAAGATATTGAGCCGCCATCCCAATCTACGATCTTTCTACCCTCCGGTGAAAGGCGAGAAGGAACGAATCGCATTGACGCATCTTTCCAGTCTCTTTCCTGAAGGGGAGTTTGCGGTGAAGCCAACCGTCATAATCAAGGGGATCACAGACGCCGATCTCGTGGTATACGAAAAGAACTCAGGATTCACGCTCGTAATTCAGCATAAGTGGTTGATTGCCCCTGAAACAGTGGCAGAATCAAGCGCGAATGATGATGAGCTGCGCAAAGGAGCGTTACAGGCGGTTCAGTCAAGAGACGTCTTCCGCAATGACCATACTATGGTTCGACGGGTACTGAGTCTTCCGAGTGACCAATTTATCGACAGAGTAGAGGCTGTAGTCATCTGCCGCGGGGCCGAACCGACTGGTTTCCTTGAAAAGCTTGCGGTTCCCATTGCTCTGGAACTCGCTTTTGAGGAATTATGGCAGCAGGCTTCCAAGTCGCTCTCGAAACTGTGGGAAGGACTCTCTTCGCGACCTGACCATGTTGAAGCCGCATCCCGCTATGAAGACACTGTGGCAACAATAGCGATTGGGCATCTTCGATTCCTGGTTCCGGTGTTCTCGCTCGTCGTAAAGTTGTGACTTCACGACTTGATTCGAGCGCGAGGAGATTTATGCCTGATGTTTGCTGATTGAATCTGCGGATTGGTCCTGTTACAACGTCGTTGTGGCCAGAATAGATTCTGGATTAACGCTATATCGCAGATGCACAAACTTAGCTGACAAAGCTGCCTGCCCTCTGGGATCCACCGACCCGCAGGTCGATTCGGGTATCACGTTTAGATCACGGACAAACTGAAAACTGACCCACACCCCGCACAGCTTTCTTGACGAGACAGCCCTCCCGATACCAAGTCATACAATAATGTTCCGACCGATCCCGGTTGGTTCGCAGTTCTGTATGCGTGGGGCGCATAAGAGCGCACCGGAAACTCATTGGACTTGGATGCACAAGCTGCTCTAATTTTGCGCTTATCCCGACTGCATCGCAGTCGTTGGAGGAGCCAATGTCCAACAGAATCCTAATCGCGATTTCCCAGATGACGGCCCAGGCATCTCACAGGTGGATGCGCCTGTCCACCCTGATTCCAGCCGTATGCCTTTTCCTCCCTATCGCCGCTCTTGCTCAGAGCGGTTCGCCCTTCGATACGGGCTTCACTTCCATTCAAACCCTCTTCACTGGCACCATCGCAAAGGTCGCGAGTCTGGTTGCGATTGTGATTGGCGGCTATGGTTTCGCGCACGGCGAACCGGGAGCGAAGAAGGCTCTCGCCGGGGTCGCTGCCGGGACGGGCATTGCCGTCCTTGCGGCGAATGTATTGACCTGGCTTTGGGGTGTGTAGAGAATCTCTTCTCTCCCTGCAACCTTTCACCATTCACAACGCGGATCGAGGGGCTTATGCCAGAGCAAAGCAATCAGAATGCTCGCACAAATCGAGTCTTCAAGAGTCTGCATAAGCCTCTCACCTACTTGGGCGTAGAGCGGACGCTGTTTTACTTCGTCTGCGTGGGGGCTGTGAGCGCCTTCAATCTCTTCAACAGCATTCTGGGCGGCATTGCCGTTTTCATTGGCGGCTTTGCATTCGGTCACTGGGTGACAAACAGCGACCCGGCGTTCCTACGCATCCTGGCGAAGTCCGAACGATACAAGTTGCGCTATGACGCCGCCAAGCAGCAGGTTCCACGAGTGGAGGTGCGCTGATGTTCCGACTCGATAAAGTTATCAAGCCATGGAAAGAGAGTGCGTCCCTCAACGACCACATCAATCTGTATGGCTTCTGGAATGAGACCAGCTTTCTCACCAAGAGCGGCGACGTGGGAATGGTTTTGAGTATTCCCGGCGTGGACTATGAAAGTCTTGACCACGCGGAACAGGAGTACGCGGTAAAGCGGCTGGAAGCCGCGCTCAAAGCCTTTGGTCCCGGCTTTCACGTCTACCAGTACCTCTTCAAATCCAACCGCCCTGATATTCCATTTGCAAGCTATGAAGACCCGGTCGTAGAAGCCGCCATTGAACAGCGGCGGCAGTTCTTTGAGGAAAAGCGAGACCATCTATACCAGGTCGAAATCTTTTACGCCATCGTCCTTGAAGGGCCGCGCTCGAAGAGCGGCATCGGCGCGGCATTCTCGCAGCTCTTCCGCGATCCGGCCGGAGCGATTGGCGAACTCCGGACGCAGTTCACCAATAACAGTATGAAGGTGTTGCTGCGTTCCCAGGTCGAGAACGAACTAGCGAAACTGGACCAGAAGGTGCAGACATTCGCCCGCCAGCTCGCCGACTTCATGCAAATCGAAGTCTTGAACCAGCAAGGTCAATTCCAATTCTTTCGTCGATTGCTCAACTATGACGATGGTCGCATCGTGGGAAGACCACAATCCACACAGTTTCTCGACTATCAGGTTGTCAATTCCAATATTGAAGCGGAGCGCAATCACCTCCGTGTGGGCGATCACTTTGTCCGCGTGTTGACGATGAAAGAGGCTATCACTGAGACCCGGCCTCTCGTTCTGGATCAACTGCTGAAGATCCCCGCAAACTTTTACGTTGTGACCGAGTGGACGCCGCTTGCTACCGACAAGGCGCGCAAGGAAGTGAACAAGCGCCGCCGCCACTTCAATATGTCGAAGACCGGCTTTGTTTCTCAGGTGAGCACTGATACCACGAAGACCAATCCCCGCGACGTACTGGTCGATGAGTCGAAGCAGGCCGACATCGAGAACCTTGGTGATTGCCTCCGCGTGCTTGGCGACGGGCAATCTCTGGGAGACTTTTCTCTCACCATTGTTGTGTATGCGGCCACCGCGAGTGAGACTGACCAGGTTATCGGCGAGTTTACCAGCGTCTTCACCAATGCGGACGGCAATCTTTTCATCGAGACTTACAACCAACTCAATGCGTACTTTGCCACGGTTCCCGGCAACTACGCGCAGAACCTTCGCAAGCTGTACCTGCTCAATACCAACTATGCGGACCTGTCGTTTCTCTTCACCATCCTTGCCGGAGAGAAGCACAACGCCCACCTGGGCGCGGAGTACCTGACCGTCTTTGAAACGGAGAATGCGACACCATACTTCTTGAATCTGCATAATGGCGAAGTCGCCCACACGCTCATCCTTGGAATGACCGGGAGCGGCAAAACTTTTCTTTGCGCGTTCCTGCTTCAGAACGCGCAGAAATACAAGCCACTCACGTACATCTTTGACATTGGCGGAAGCTATCAGTCGCTCACGTCGATCTTTGGCGGATCGTATCTGAATGTCGGCCAGGAATCGCGGGATTTCACCATCAATCCATTCTCACTGGAGCCGACAAAGGAAAACCTGCAATTTCTATTTTCATTCTTCCGTGTGTTGATCGAGGGCGACGGTCAACGTTACCGAATGGACTTCAAAGAGGAGCGCAAGCTGTGGGACGGCATCGAGCGAATGTATGTTCTCGACCCAGAGCAGCGCACTCTTTCCAACTTCGCCGATATTGTTGGCGAACTCAAAGAACGCTTGCACCGCTGGACGCACGGCGGCCAATACGGTTTCCTCTTTGACAACGTGAAGGACAGTCTCTCCTTCGTAGATTTTCAGACCTTCAACTTCCACGGATGGAGCGATGCGCCCGATGTGCTGGAGCCGCTTCTCTTTTATGTGCTCCACCGCGCCTCAAATGAGATTGCAAACCCGGCGAAGTTGGCGAGTTTCAAGACCTTTCTGCTAGATGAAGCGTGGCTCTTCATCAAGAACGAGACTATCCGCAACTATGTGGTCCAGGCACAGAAGACGTGGCGCAAACACAATGCCGCCATGATTCTCGCAACCCAATCCATCAAGGAGCTTCAGGAGTCCGGGATGCTGGCGATTGTGGCAGAGAGTTGCCCAACCAAGATATTCCTCGCAAATCCAGAGATGAACCGCGAGGTCTATGCCGAAGCCTTTCACCTCAACGATACCGAACTGGACATTATCAGTGGCCTTGTTCCACCAGGTCAGATGCTCATTCGCAAAGCGCAGACCTCGAAGAAGGTTCAGTTGAATGTGGATTCAGTTTCCTATTGGATGGCGACCAACAACGCCCGCGACAACCTCAAGAAGCGCGATTACTTCGGGCGCTTCGGTATCGCGGACGGGCTTCGTCATCTTGCCGAGGATCATCCGTTCCGGCCTCGTACGCTGGCCGTTTCTCATTCCACCACCAACCGATAAGGAGGCATCGCATGAACCGTCTAATCGCTGTCGCCGGGGTTGCCCTGGCACTCACTTCCATCGTTGCCGTCGCACAGGAGTCGGCACGCACTGTGCAGTATCACTCACAGGACATCGTGCCGATTCGCGCCAAGGTCAAATACACAACCCTGATCGTGGTGCCACCGACTGAGAAGATCATGGAAGCCGCCACTGGCGACAAGGACTTCTGGATTGTGGATGTAGTTGGAAACTTCTGCTTTGTGCATCCGGCCAAGCAAGGCATCAGTTCCAACCTGAATCTCATTACGGACAAGGGGAACATCTACAGCTTCACCTTGCAGGACATTTCCGCGTCCTCCGGTGAACCGGATCTGAAGGTGATTATCGAGCCAGCCGATCCCTCCTCGATTGTCGCGGCCAGCGGACCTCCGCAGTTCGTTCCCGCTTTTCAACTGGAGCAATCGAAGCTGCAACTCGCCGCGCTCCAGTCGCACGTCACCCAGGCGGTGGATGAATACAAGAGCGCGTACCCAACACAACTCAAGTTCGATTACGCCTACAAGGCGAACGAAGCGCCCTTCGACATTCAGTCGATTTATCACGATGACAAGTTCACCTACATCAAGACGAACGCGCCCGAAAAGTTCAGCGTCTACGAAATGAAGGATGGCAAACCCAACCTCATCACTTATGATCTCCGGGAGGGGACCTACATTATCCCGAAAGTGATGGACAGCGGTTATGTCGAGCTTGGCAAAAAGCGGATGGACTTCACACGGAAGGGATGACTGTCATGACCGAGAACATATTTTCTCCCCGAACAGAAGCGCAGGCCGTGCCGCAGTTTGAGCCCGAGTTGCGGCACACCACGAACGAGCCGAAGGGCGTCCTGCAAAAGAACCTCAAAACCTTTGTGTATTTGGGCGCGGCATTGCTCGTGATCGTCGCGGCGATCTTCAGTTCAACCGGCAAGAAGACTCCGGCGCAGCAGGCCGCGGCAAAGGGGCAGCCTCCCCAACCAACCTTGCAAGACAACACAGACAACAATGTGCAGGACTTGAAGAACCAACTCCAGGCTCAACGCCAGAAGGAGCAGCAGCAAGCGGCGCTTGCTGCCGCCACGGGAGGCGATCCCGCGCTTGCGTCTGCAACGCCTGCGCAACAGACAGCGGCAGCGGCCTATGGGCCGACAGGTATTGCCTCACCTTGCGTGGCTGGTCAGCCTTGCCCGCAACCGCAGACCGGCTACGGCCAACAAAGCACCGGACAACTACAGCTTAGTCCAGAACAACAGCAGGCCCAACAGATTGCCGCGAAGGAACGAGCGCGAGCCGACGACGCTCGTTTCGCTTCCAACCTTGCGTACTCTCGCTCTTTTGACCAGCCGCAAGGACCAGGCCAGATGGTGCCTGTAAGCCAACAACAGGCGGGTAGCAGCCTCGTCTCCCCACGAGCCGCAGGTGAACAACAGGCCGCGCCGGAAGGTTACAAACGGCCAATGGAGGCGAATGTTGATTCTGCCGTGGGGCAGCCATACCTTGTTTACGAGGGGTCTGTCCTCGACACAGTTCTCATGAATCGTTTGGACGGAGACGCAGCAGGAGCGGTGAAAGTTCTTGTCTCGAATCCGTTGTATTCGCACGACCACCAGCACGTTATCATCCCCGAGGGAACGGTCGTCTTAGGGGAAGCAAAAAAGATTGGTACAGCAGGCATCGGCCAACAGCGACGCATGGCCGTCATTTTTCATCGTTTGATTATGCCGGATGGTTACTCCGTCGATCTCGACCAGTTCCACGGGCTCGATCAGATCGGAGAGGAGGGACTGAAGGACAAAGTCAACAACCACTACTTTGAAATCTTCGGCGCTTCGATCGCTTTGGGCATTGTTGCCGGAGCAAGCGAGATCACACAGGGCGGCGGCGCTATCACCACCAGCGGTTCCCAAGCGTTCACTACAGGAACCGCGGCCAGTGTTTCGCAATCAGCGAACACTATTCTTGACCGTTTCATGCAAATTCCGCCTACGATCACAATTCGGGAAGGGCATCGAGTGAAAGTGTATTTCACGCAAGATATGCTTCTTCCGGCTTACAGCAACCACACCATTCCACAGACGTTCTGAGGAGGCTTTCAATGCGATTCATCGCAGTTCTTCTTTTGGCCACTCTTACCCTTGCAGGCTGCCAGAGCAAGGCGAAAAAGGTGCAGCAGTTGCAGAAGCAATACGACGCTGAATACCCCGCCTATTCGAAGGATTGTTTGGACGAAGATACTTCGGGGGCCACCAGGCTGCTTACCGGGGAAAAGCTGACCAACGAAGAGATTGCCGCTCTCGAAGCCAAGAAGAAAGCGAGAGAAACACGGTGCAAGCCGGAAGCCGACCGTCTCGCCGAGATTCAGCGCGAGATTCTTGCGGCGCAGCAGTAGTCCCAATCGCCGTTTGACAATCACAACCATCCACAGAAAACGAGAGGAGAACCCTGTGAAAAAAATGATCTTCACCGCACTCGCCTTTGGACTTGCCACGCTATTGGAACCAGTAGCGCACGCACAGTTCGGTTCCGGCGTCGTCTACGATCCTACGCAATCGGTCCACGCCATCACGCAGATCGAACATGAAGAACAATCCATTTCCAACCAGTTCCAGCAGATCGAGCAGGGACAACAGATCTTCAGTAACACGGTCAAGATTGCCACAACGGCCTTGCAAGCCTACAACGTTGCTCACCAGCAGTACGAGCTTGTTCACCAGATGATTCTCGCGCCGACAATGCTCTATCAGAGGTTTCTCTCCCCCCGAAGCGACTTGATGCTGATGCAACAGATCTCTAACACCTACGGCAATTCGATGGGATGGCTCAATGCGTCGAATACGGGGAACGGAGCGTCAGCGGCCTACCAACAGGTTAGTGTTCCACACACAGCCAACATGGTCCCCGGCTACAACACGGCGAGCTTCGCAGGACAGCAGCAGATCGCCGCGCAGGGGGCCACCATTGACATCGGCGATTCCGTGATGAGTACCAACCTGCAAGCTCTGGGAACGATCCGTGCAAATCAGGTTGCAAGGCAGACAGATATTGCCAATCTGGAAGCCGCAACGCAAAGCCAGGATGCCTCACAGCAGACCATCATGGCCACCCTCCAGCGCATCAATCTGGCTTTGCTTTTGGAACTGCGCAATCAGCAGGACGCAAACCAGATCAACGCCAACCTTGCCCTGCAACAGATGGTTGCCCAGAAGCAGCAACAGGACACAATGAAGTCAGCTTTCCGTGACTCATCAGGATACGAAAGCTACTACAACGCCAACGTCACCACGACCAACAGCGGCGCGGCAAATCTTCTCACACAAGCCTACTGAATAGGTGCGCCGAGAAAGACATGAGGAACTGAAGATGGGTCTCTTTGATTTCATCTCTCAAGGGTGCCAGTCGCTAGCTGCTACGGCGGCACCCTCCATTACAGCGATGGGCGTCCATATTGTTCTTTCGCTGGCAACTATAATCCTGGTCTGGTTCGGTGTTCAGGAGGCACTTGCCTCCGCACAGGGCGGGGCCGGCTTCAGCATGGGCAGGTTTCTCAATCTTTTCATGCTCCTGACCTTTGCCTATGCGATGGTGAACTACTACGACAGCGCCATCCCCGGACTTGGCTTCTCCATCAAGGGGTTCATTGATGGCGGAACAGCCAACCTTGTGACCGTCATCGGAGCGGATGGTGCCACGACCATGCTGAGCCAGATACATACAGCATCCTCGAAAACCGGTCCGTCGATGCTGACCAGCATGATGTCCCCTTACTACTCCCTTGTGTACTTTGTTGTGCAATTCCTTTTGGGCGTCCTGGCCGCAGTGGTTTCAGCCATTGTGGCGTATGGCGCAATTGCGTCCACCATCGTCGGATTGCTGGGGCCGATCTTCATTCCGTTCCTTGTCTTCGACAAGCTCGACTGGCTGTTCTGGGGATGGCTCAAAGCTTACCTCGGATTCAGCTTCTACAAGGTCGTTGCCGCAGCGACCATGAACGTCTTGTGCCACGTTCTGACAAACTACTACATCCAGCTTGGCCAGAGCGTGTCGGACCCCTCGACGATTGTCCACGCATTGCCCCTGCTCATCCTTCTTGTATTGGTCAACGTCTATATCCTCTTCAAGATTCCAGCGATGACGCAGAGCCTATTCGGCGGTCACACCGGTGGGCATGATGGGGGCTTGGGTGTCGCAATGATGGCGATTCGGGCCGCGATGTAAACAGCATCAAGTGAAAAGAGGTCAAAGATGAATCCGCAAACGAAATCTACCCCGGAAATCACCCGCGCCGCAGAGCGTTATCTGGAGCAGTATGGCGATCCGCTGGTCATGAACACCTATCTGAAGGTGACGATTCTTGTGCTCGGAGTCGTCTCGCTTGTGCTGGCCGTGCTCGTATTCAGAAGCCAGAAAGCTCTCGCCGATATGCACCCGATGATTGTCCGTATCAACGATGTGGGCAGGGCCGATGCAATCGACTATCGCAACTTCCAATATCGCCCCCAGGAGGCGGAGAACAAGTATTACCTGACGCGCTGGGCTGAGCTTTACTTCAGCCGCAATCGTTTTACCATCGAGCGCGACCAGACAAGCTCTCTCTACTTTCTGAATGGCGACGTTCAGCACGCCGTCATTGAGCAGGAGCGCAAGGACAATATCATTCAAACATACGTCAAAGACAGCACGCTTCCGTATGTCGATGTAGAGGTAAAGAACATCGTCCTTGACGATCTACGGCAGTCTCCCTATTCGGCTCGGATTGAGTTTGAAAAGGTGTACACCAATCCTTCGGATCACACGGAGATCAAGCGGGAGCGATGGACAGCCAGTGTCACCTATGTTTTCCGGGAGAACGTGAAGAACAATGAGCTTGCCGTGAACCCTCTCGGGTTGGCCATCGTACGCTTCCGGGTTGACCAGGCATTCAGCTAGAGATTCATCAATCTTTCCAGAGGCTTTTCCATGTCCACCCAGGCTGCCAATCCGGTTGCTCTACCCGAACTGTCCCTGTGCATGGTTGCCCCACGGGCTTGCACACTCAAGAGGTTTACGCTATGAGCTTCGAGTTGATCCTTCCATTTCTTCGCCCGATAGAGCCGCTGCTGTTGGACGACAGCATCAGCGAGATCATGGGCAATCCCGATTCTTCCTGGTGGTATGAGCGGGATGGCATCATGCGACGGGATGAAGGTATTACCTTCGACGCCGGCAAGCTGCGCACCGGCCTCGAAGTGGTTGCCAATCGGCTCGGCAAAAAGCTGGACGAGGATAATCCCGTCCTCAATGCGCAACTCCCAGACGGCAGTCGCCTTGCGGCGGTCATTCCTCCCGTGGCGCGCCCCGCCCCGGCGTTGGTTATCCGCAAGTTTTCCAGTCGCAAGTATACGGTCGATGACCTCATCTCTCGCGGCACGCTCACGCGGCCACTCGCTGAGTTCCTTGCCGAACAGATTCGGAGCGGAAAGACGTTGCTCATCAGCGGCGGAACTGGGACCGGTAAAACAACTTTGCTCAACATACTGGGCCAAGCGATCCCGGAGCATGAGCGCATCGTCATCATTGAAGACACCTCCGAACTTCGTATTCAGAAGCCGAATATTCTCGCCGTCGAATGCCAGACGGACACCTACAAGGCATCCGTTTCCTTCGACGATCTCTTGAAATCAGCTTTGCGATGGCGTCCCGACCGCATCATTCTTGGCGAAGTGCGCGGCACGGAGGCCCGCACATTGCTTGATTCCTTCAACACCGGGCACTCAGGATCATTGGCCACGATCCATGCCAACTCGGCAGTCAAAGCCCTTCGGCGTTTCGCCAATCTTGTCATGCGAAGCCACCAGCAAGCGACGTATGAAGACGTGGAAGCGGAGATTGGCGAAGCCGTCAACTTTGTAGTACATGTCGAGCGTCAGCCAGGACGCCGCGCAATCCGTGAAGTGTTGCGCTTGGATGGCTATGACCGGCAGGCTCAGGAGTTTCGTTTTGAGATCGTTTATGGAGGCACGGATACGGCTTCCAGTTTTGTTCAGAGAATGTAAATCACTCACCCAAGGAGAACCAATATGCCACTGCTTGAGATCACACAAAGCCGCCAGATCAGCGCTTCCATTCGGCTTGAAGAAGCCACGGCAACGCAGGTCGATCAATATGCCGCCTTCGCCAACGCATCCGCAGATGACGTCGTGGACAAAGCACTCAACTATGTTTTCTCGAAGGACCGCGACTTTCAGGACTTCTTGAAGACTCCGCAATCCAACAAGGTTACTTCGACACTTCGTATCCGCAAGGGCACAGTCATTGAAGCACCGGAGCGGCCTGCGAAGAAACCCAATGCCGCAACGAAGTCAACGGATTCTGTGCTGGTATTGAAGGCATGATTCTCCGATCAATTCCGGGATGGAGCGAGCAAGGTGCTGCGCACCGGGTGATTATTGACACTCCATCCCTCGGAGGGTCGTGCTGAGTATTCGTAAGGATTCTTGGGGACGACCGAACAACGTCAACCACTTGCGCCGCGCAGGAATTCTTGAGAATACCCAGGTATTCCCGAGAATTCCTGCCAGATCGAAGGTAATTATGCCACTTCTATCCGATGAAGCAATGGTACAAACAGCCGAACAGCGGGCATCGTTTCGACTGACAAATGTCTCATCGAAACTCAGCCGAAGTGAAACCGAACGCTTTGATGCGTTGGCAAGGCGGCGCGGCCAGCAGCGCGGTGAACTCATCCGGCGGCTCATTCTTGACGAGCTATCCCGCGACAGCGGCGAACCGACCGCAAGCGCGGAGTTGAGCGAGATCGTTGGGCTTCGGCTCATGCTGACGAATGTCCTGAAGCCTCTCGCCACAGGCCAGAAGCTCACGCCTGAAGTCTTCGACGGGATCATGACCGAAGTAAAGAAACGCAAACGAGCCGTGGCAGTTGAGGCACGGCAGGAAGCAGAGCGTGCGTGATGGCAACAACCCACTGGGGCCGCAAAGAGACAATCATCTTCCCGCCGCATTCCCCGATCTACAGCTACGGCGCGGTGTTCCTCGCGTTCGTGTTGACCGGCTGCTTTATCTACCTTCGCTTCAGCTTTGGCCAGACTCCATTGCAGCAGTTCTACACGCCGATATATGTCCGTAGCGCAGCAGGAAGCGCCTTCAACAAGACCGACAAGTATCAGTTGCTCTATGCTGCCGGTGTCAGTACCGGAGTCGAACTTGCGTCCGAGGTGGACGTACAAGCGGGTACGACTCTGGCATCCCGAGGCAAGCAATTTCCGCTTGCACTTTCCGACGCGGCTCAGGCGCGCGGACTCGACGTTCTCTATCGCGGACCTGAGCAAAAATACGTTGATGCTCGTCTGCACACGTACTTGCAAAATGCAGTGTACGGAGGCGACCAACTCAGTGACATCTACAAACTTCCATTCCTTTTCGGCCTCCTCTCGCTCCTAGCGCAACTTCCGTTTTCCGTTGCGAAAGACATCAAGCGTCGCAAGGCAATGAAGTACGGCCGTCGGCTCAAGGGGCCGGTCATGCTCACGCCCAGAGAGTTCAACAAAACGGTGAACGGAGACGGTATCGGCTTCAAAACCACCGAGGCAAAGCAGATGATGCGGATACCACTTCAGGCCGAGGCGCAGCACATCGAACTGATGGGCGACACCGGCGCAGGCAAGACAACGCTCATCATGCAGATCCTCCGGCAGATTCAGGGCCGAGGCCACGCAGCCATCGTCTACGACCCGGCCTGCGAGTTCATTCAACGCTTCTATTCTGAGAAGCGTGGCGACATTGTATTGAACCCGCTCGATGACCGCTGCCCGTATTGGGGACCGTCGGAGGAACTTCGCCGGAAGGCCGAAGCCAAGGCAATTGCGGCATCGCTTTATCAGCCGACCAGTGACAAGAAGGGCGAGTTTTTCACCGAGACGCCGCAGAAGATTTTTGCCCATCTCCTGACCAAAGGACCGACACCGGAGGAGTTGGTTGCGTGGCTCTCGAACCCGGCGGAGATCGACCTGCGTGTGCGCGGAACCGAGATGGAAGCCATGATTGCCAAGGGCGCGCAGCAGCAGCGCAACGGCGTCCTTGCTTCGCTCGGACTGGTTGCGGACAGCCTTCGGATGCTACCAACCAGAGAGCAGGCAAGCGATAAAACATGGAGCGCCACGGAGTGGGCCGAGACCCGCACGGGTTGGATCTTCATCACTTCAAGCGCGACCGAGCGCGAGGCGTTGCGACCGCTGCACAGCCTTTGGATTGATCTTTTGGTTATGCGGCTCTTGACCGCGCCGCAGAAGAACCAGATGCCGGTCTGGTTTGTGCTCGACGAGTTGGCGAGCTTGCAACGTCTGCCCCAACTGCATACCGCGATTACGGAAAACCGGAAAAGCAGGAACCCACTTGTGCTTGGCTTCCAAGGGAAGGCACAGCTTGAGGTGATCTACGGCCATCTTGCCGAGGTCATGCTCTCTCAGCCAGCAACCAAAATCTTTCTCAAGACGACGGAACCAAAGGCGGCAGAGTGGGTCAGCAACGCAATCGGAAAGGTCGAAATCGAGCGCATGAAGGAGACGCATTTTGACGGCTCGCGGTCTGGCAGGAACTTCAGTCTTGACCGGCAGATTGAGCCGCTTGTCATGGATTCGGAAATATCAGGACTGGAGAATCGCCACGCCTTTCTCAAGCTGGGAAACAACGTGGCCCACTTTCACTTTGACTACATGGATATGCCGCAAAACACTTCCGGCTTCGTGCCGCGCAAGGGCGGTGAGGATGACTTGCCTTTTGACCCAAAGACTCTGGCGCAAAATAATTCCAGTCCCCAAGCGTCGGAGATTGACCTTGAGGCGGAGCCGCCAAGCGCGGCGACGATTGCTCGTCTCGAACAGGAAGAGAACGACCTGGAGGCGGTGGACACAGAACCCGATACGCAGCTTGACGATTCCGATGAAGAGGAGCTTGTCATCGTTCCTGCCACTCACGATAGTCCGGAAGATACTGCCGAGAATAAAGGCGATCAGGAGCCGCAGGCATCGTTCCCCTTTCAGGTATAGCGAGGCAATATGCTCACGATTTCAAAGCCCCTCAGTTCCGGCCAGGCGCAGACGTACCATGCAAAAGAATTTATGTCTGCCGAGCAGAATTATTGGAAACAGGGCGACGCGATCCTCGGAGAGTGGCAGGGCCGGATGGCCGAAAGGTACGGCCTTGCTGGGGCAATCGACTCCCAGCATTTTGCACGGCTGAGTGAAGGCCAGAACCCACATAGCGGTGAACAACTGGTAAAGCATCGGAAGGCGCAGGAGTACACCAATTCAGATGGAGCCACCGTCAAACCTGTGGAGCATCGGGCGGGATGGGACGCTACGTTTTCAGCGCCAAAATCCGTTTCTCTGACTGCACTTGTCGGAGGCGATAACCGCGTTCGCGCGGCACACCGGGAGGCCGTGACCATAGCTCTCACCGAGTTGGAGCGGTATACACAAGCGCGAATTGGCGGCAACAATCCCGCAGAGACCACCGGAAAATTCATTGCAGCGAAGTTCGAGCATGACACCGCTCGCCCGGTCGATGGGTATGCCGCTCCACAGCTTCATACCCATGCAGTGATCTTCAATATGACAGAGCGGCAAGACGGCTCGACTCGCGCATTGCAGGAGCGCGGCTTCTTCGATACCCAGCAGTTTGCAACCGCTGTCTATCAATCGGAGCTGACCTTCCGGCTTCGCAATCTCGGCTACCAGATCGAGGCCGGCAAGAGTGGCGCGCCGGACATAAAAGGCTACACGCCGGAATACCTTGAGGCGTCTAGCCCACGCCGCCAGCAGATCGAAGAGGCCGTTGCGCGGAGCGGCTTTAGCGGGCCAGAGGCCGCGCAGATTGCCGCGCACAACACACGCGACAAGAAAGATATTCTCTCGTCTTCCGAGGTGCTCTCTGCTCATCGGAAGATTGCGGCTGAGTTTGGCAATCAGGCCGACCGCGTTGTCGCGGAAGCCAGAGAACGTGCCGCAACATTGCAGCAGAATCGAGTGCCGGATGCTCCCCGCCGAGCACAGGAAGCCGTCACCTTTGCCAAGGATCGGGGCTTTGAACGCGAGGCCGTCACCGACGAACGCGCGATCATGCGCGACGCCTTGCGGCGCGGCATGGGCGACCTCACCTACAGCCAGGTGCGCGAGAACTTCGACCAACGGCACGATACGGGCGAGTTCAAAATCGCACCAGGTCAGAAGCACGAGACAGGACGGCAGTTCACCACCCGCGAGACCATCGCGGCGGAGCTTGCAACCGTCGGCCACATGCAGCGCGGCCAGAATACCGTCGAGCCGATCATGCCGAAAGAACAGGCGGCAACTCATGCGGCAACCCGCGAATTCCTCAATCCGGCACAGCGCAGAGCCATTGAGGAAGTGCTGACCAGCCACGACCGCGTGCATGGCCTGCAAGGACTAGCCGGAACCGGCAAGACCACCACACTGGAAGCCATTCGGGAGGGCGCAGAGCGCAATGGTTACGCGGTCGAGGGCTTCGCCCCGACCAGCCGCGCCGCTGCTCAACTGCGTGACGCTGGCCTCACCGCTGGCACTCTGCAAGGTTTCCTTGCACGCGGCGGTCAAGACCAGTTCAGCGGCGATCCCAACAGCCGCCACCTTTATATGGTCGATGAATCCAGTCTGGCCAGCACCCGCCAGATGCAGGCATTCATGGAGAAGATTGGGCCGCAAGATCGAGTGCTTCTCATCGGCGACACGCGCCAACATCAGAGCGTTGATGCTGGAAAGCCCTTCGAGCAGATGCAGCAGGCCGGGATGCAAACTTCGCAGCTTGACCAGATCATGCGCCAGAAAGACTCGGAGTTGCTTCGCGCGGTCGAACACCTGTCGAAGAACGAGACTTCAATCGGTTTGACGCTCTTGCAACAGCAGGGCCGCGTCACGGAAATACCGGACAATACCCAGCGCATTGAGGCCATCGCCAAGGACTATGTCGCCAAGCCTGAGAACACGCTGGTCGTCTCGCCAGACAACGCCAGCCGCCAGGAAATCAACAATGCAATCCGCGCAGAATTGCAGACATCCGGCGTTGTCTCCAAAGAGAATCACAGCATGAACGTGCTCACGCCGCGATCCGACATGACCAGCGTTGATCGAAGCTGGGCGGCGCGATACCAGCCCGACGACGTTCTCCACTACACGCGGGGAAGCAAGGAATACGGCATTGAAAAGGGCAGCTACGCAACCGTGGTCTCCGCCAACCACAAAGAAAATCAGATCACCGTCCAGAAGCCAGACGGCCAGCAGGCCACCTATGACCCAAAGAGATTGCAGGGCATCGCGGCCTACCGCGAGATTGACCGAGAGTTCGCTCAGGGCGACCGCATCCAGTTCACTGCCAACAACCGCGAGCTTGCCGTTTCAAACCGCGATATGGGAACCATCGAGCGGATCGACAGCAATCAGGTGAGCGTGAAAATGGACGGCGCGAAAGAGCGCACCATCACTTTCGACGCTGCGCAGATGCGGCACTTCGATCATGGCTACGCCGTGACCTCGCACAGTTCCCAGGGGCTAACAGCAGACCGGGTTTTGGTGAATATGGACACGAAAGTTCACCCGGAACTCATCAATACCCGCTTCGCCTACGTCTCCGTATCGCGCGCTTCGGAGGACGTGCGGATTTATACCAACGACGCCGCGATTCTGAGTGAACGCCTCAGCACCGACGTGACAAAGACCTCAGCCGTAGACCTTCAAAAGGCTCAGGTCGAACCGACCCTCAACCAGCAAACCCAGACCAAGGAGCCACCGATGACCAATAGCAGAGAGCATTCACAAGAAGAACTCCGCCGCCAGATTCTTGCCGAGGCGAACACCCACGCACCTGAAAACATCAACCCCACTGCCGACGCAGAGCATCGGCACAATGCTCCAATCCAAACAGCCCTACCAAATGAAGCGTCAGAGTACGAGTGGAAGCGCGAGACCGGCGAGGTCCAGAGCTACCAGCACAACCACGCGGGAAGCTGGCTGCATATTGACCCGCAATGCCAGTTCTACGACCGTCAGGCGCAGCCTATCACGCGAGAGGCCGCCCTTGAGCAAGCCGGCCTATCCTCGGCTCACACAATGGGCGACAACGCCCAAGGGCAGCCCGGCAGCAAAGACACCACCGACTTCGGCCTGAGTCTGTAAGCCGCATTGATTGCAACGTTCCCCGTCGGAATTGCAAGCCTGTAGACAGAACCACCATGCCACTTGTTGCTTTTCGTCATTATAAGTGGTTAAATAATGACGGATTGATACCATGACCACAACGAAGTCATTTGAGAGAACCATGCAGTATGTTCGCCGACACGGAATTGTGAGGCCCCGCGAGATCGAGGCCATTGGCATCCCGCGCGAGTATCTCCTGCGCCTTCACGGCCAGGGTAAGCTCAGTCGGACCGGGCGGGGGATCTATTCACTGCCGGACGCGGCGGTCACTGAGCGCCACACCTACGCGGAGGTGGCAAAGCGTGTGCCGGATGCAGTTCTGTGCCTGCTTTCGGCGCTGGCCTTCCACGAAATCACGACGCAAAGCCCGGCCTCTGTCTGGATTGCTCTCGGCAAGGGAGCAAGGAAGCCTGCCATCGTGTCGCCATCGCTCCGTGTTGTTCGCCTCACGGAGCCTTCGCTCTCTGAAGGCATCGAAAAGCAGTCGGTTGAGGGCGTCACTGTGCGGGTCTATTCCGCCGCAAAGACCGTGGCAGACTGCTTCAAGTTCCGCAACAAGATCGGTCTGGACATTGCCATCGAGGCCCTGAAAGATTGTCTCCGCCAGAAGAAGGCTACCGTCAACGAAATCTATCACTATGCCAAAATCTGCCGGGTGAGCAACGTCATCCGCCCTTACATGGAGGCACTATGACCCACGAACCAGCCAAGAATTCCGCCGCTTCAGTCCGCGCGCGTCTACTTGCTCTGGCCCAAAGCCGGAGCCAGGATTATCAGCGAGTCCTTGGAAGATATGCGATTGAGCGATTCCTGTATCGGCTGGGCCGCTCGCCCTACCGCAACAAGTTCGCAATCAAGGGCGCTACGCTGTTTACGCTCTGGACAGGCGAAACACACCGGCCCACAAAGGATTTGGACATGCTTGGATGGGGATCGTCTGCCATCAGCGATGTCGAGGAAACAATTCGCGCCATCTGCAAGGTCGAAGACAACGACGGCATTCTCTTCGACGGCGAATCGGTCGAGGGCACAAGGATCAAGGAAGAAGACGAGTACGACGGTGTTCACGTGAAGTTCCACGCCGTTCTGGCGGGGGCGCGGATTCCGATGCAGGTCGATATTGGATTCGGCGACGCCGTCTATCCAGAACCGGAGTTCGCTTCGTTTCCCGTGCTCCTGCCGATGGAAGCGCCGCTCATCCGCGCCTATCCGCGCGAAGCCGCCATAGCAGAAAAATTCAACGCGATGGTCGTTCTGGATATTCGCAACAGCCGCATGAAGGACTTCTACGACATATGGTTTATGGCTACCACCTGGGACTTTGACCTTGCCGCGTTGCGAACGGCCATCCTCGCGTCCTTTGAGCGACGCAAAGTCGCGATCCCGCAGGACGTTCCATTCGCTTTGACCGAAGAATTCCTCGACGATCCGCAAAAGACGCAGCAATGGAATGCCTTTGTCAGTCGGCTGTACTCAGGGAGCAAGACACCATCGCTCGAAGAGGTCGGCGCTCTCCTCCGCGCTCTCCTTTTGCCGTGCATCCACCCGGCAACGGCCCCCGGATCAACTAACCGCCGCTGGACTCCCGGCTTCCAATGGAGTGAAGTCGAACCCAAATGAGTCGTAACGCGCAGGCAGACTTTTCAAACGGCATCTCAAAAATCTGAATTCTCGCGACATTGTCGCGAGAATTCTATGAACCGCCTTATCTTGTTGAAAATAAACTAACACACAATAGCCAGTCTACTCAGTTGGGCGATTTCCTCAGTTTCGCGCGCTTCGGCAAAGTGAGACTTCTCCTGTTGCTTATGAGCCACTGCTCGATAGCCACCATCGCTTCTGCCTGAGTCTGAACACGCAAGGTACATTCCCACACGATGGCAACCCGCCAGCCCTTATTCTTGAGATCCACAATGTTTCTGTTGTCCCTTGCTACGTTCTGGGCAAATTTTTCCGCCCAGAATGCGGCGTTTGAAGAAGGGGTCGTGCTCCACCAGCAGTCCAGGTGGCGATGCCAGAAGCACCCATGCACAAAGATGACTGCTTTATACTTGGGGAACACAATATCCGGCTTGCCCGGTAGTCCCGCAACATGAATGTGGTAGCGGAATCCGGCGGAATGAAGCGCCGAGCGGATCGCCTTCTCCGGCTTTGTGTCCTTGCCACGAATGCCGGCCATCATTCGAGAACGGGTTGCCTTGTCTACGGTGTCTGCCATTGCCGCATTCCCCTGATCATACTTATCATTATGATTGCAAGACTCATCGAAGAGAAAGAGTATGAGAATGAGCAGGAAACCGGGGGAATTTGCGGTAGTGGATCTTTTTGCCGGTCCAGGGGGATTGGCTGAGGGATTCTCCTCGGTCGTCGCGCCGGATGGCAAAAGGCCATTCAAAGTCGTTTTGTCGGTCGAAAAGGAACGCGCTGCCCACTCTACGCTCCTTCTTAGAACCTTCCTTCGCCAGTTCAAGGACGGCTTTCCACCGGAATACTACTCCTTTCTGAATGGCGGGACAGCGGAACCCGATTGGGAGAAACTGTACCCGAGGGAGTGGAAGGCCGCAAATCACCATGCGCTCCTGCTGGAATTGGGAAAGAAAGAAACGACCAAGTTCCTGTATGAACGAATTGACGAGATTCATGCAGAGTATGGCGACAATACCATCCTGATTGGCGGACCGCCTTGCCAGGCCTACTCTCTGGTAGGACGTGCGCGGAATTGCGGCGTCGAGGGCTATGTCGCTGAAGATGACCCCAAGCACTTCCTCTACGAGCAGTACATTTTGATCCTCGAACGTCTGCAACCCGCCGCATTTGTAATGGAAAATGTGAAAGGGATGCTTTCTTCGTCCGTCAACAACGAGGGAATCTTCGCAAAGGTTCTCGCGGATCTTCGTTCGGCAGGAGATAAAGGCGGTTATCGTCTGATTGCGTTGGCTCCGCCAGAAGAACGGAGATTAGGCCTTTCTTCGCGGGAACCCAGCCCCAATGACTTCATCATTCGCGCAGAAGACTTCGGGCTTCCCCAGGCCCGTCACCGAGTGATTGTAACGGGACTACGCCGTGAGCGTTTGAAGATTGACCAAACCCATCTCGGCTCTGGACTCCTGAAACCATGCGGCCACCGCGCTGTAATCGAAGATGTTCTCGATGGCATGGCTAGACTGCGAAGTGGCCTGAGTCATCATGACTCTGCCGATCTTTGGGCACGAGAAATGCAAGGTGCGGTCAAGACCGTCATGTCGGCTTTCTCTTCTTTCCCTCAGTCTGAGAAACGTCGCCTCAAAGAGCGCACAGAAGAGTGCGCCTGTATTTTCCAAGAAGAATCGAAACATCTTTTGCGGAGCGCCAGGCGTCCCAACGGCATCGGCCTCAAGTGCCCGTCGGCTTTACGGCAATGGATCTTGGATTCTCGACTCAAGGCTCTACCAAATCACGAGACGAGGGGACACATGGCCTCGGACCTTGCTAGGTATCTTTTCGCAGCCATCTACGGCGAAGTGAAATCAGTAACTCCCAAGGCGAGTCATTTCCCGGATGTTCTTGCACCGGAACATAAAAGCTGGGCATCAGGTAACTTCAACGACCGTTTCCGAGTACAGCTCCAGGGACAGCCATCCACAACGATTACGTGCCACATATCCAAGGATGGACACTACTTCATTCATCCTGACCCAACGCAATGCAGATCATTGACGGTCAGAGAAGCTGCCCGCCTGCAAACATTTCCTGACAATTACTTCATCAAGGGCAATCGAACCGAACAGTTTATTCAAGTGGGCAATGCCGTACCGCCGTTTCTTGCGAAACAGATAGGCAGCGCAGTATTGGCTCTACTCAGCTCGCGACAAGACGTAAAAAGCCAGTGGATTCACGTCTCTCCCCCGGAAAAGAGGAACACCTTTTCATCTCCAACCCGGCTAGGATAGGATTCAAACAACCACAACCTACTGCTGAAGATCGATCTGATGGATGATTTTAGCGACATCTACCTACCGCCGAGCGCTTCCGATCTGCTTGAGTCAATGCGAGCTCTTGGCTATTCGTTCGAAACCGCCGTCGCTGATCTCGTAGATAACAGCCTTTCCGCACAGGCTCACACTATTGATATCCGCTTTTCGCCCTTCGATGAGCCATACGTCGCGATTCTTGACGATGGAGTCGGGATGTTGCCTGCTGTTTTGACCTCAGCGATGCGTCACGGCAGCCAGAGTCCCACGCTAAAAAGAGACGAAAGAGACCTTGGGCGGTTCGGCTTGGGCCTAAAGACCGCGTCTCTCTCGCAATGCAGGCGCATGACCGTAGTATCCATCCGAGAAGGCACCTTGAGTGGAAGGTGTTGGGACTTGGATCATATTGCCTTGCGCCAGAATTGGATGCTACTCCAGCTCTCAGCCTCACAAATCAACAGCCTTCCATTAGCCGACAAGCTAGCCAAAGCGGGGCATGGGACTTTGGTCTTGTGGCAGAACTTTGATCGTCTCGGAGCCGGAGAGTATTCGATAGAAAGCGCCTTGGGAAATCGAATAGACTTGCTTCGTGAACACCTTGCACTTGTGTTCCACAGCTTCTTGGCACCTGACCCTGGCACTCCGCCAGTGACTATTTCGATCAATAAATTACCCGTTCGAGGGTTTGATCCATTCCTGACGCGCAATAAGGCGACCCAACTACTGCCCTCCCAAGATTTCCCACTTGCGGGAGAGAGAGTCACGGTGCAGGCGTATATCCTACCTCACATCTCTAGGTTGTCCCCGGCGGATTTGGAACTTGCCGGTGGAGAGGATGGACTCCGCAGGAACCAGGGGTTTTATGTATACAGAAACCGGCGACTCATCAGTTGGGGTTCATGGTTTCGGCTTGTTCGCCAAGAGGAACTGACAAAGCTGGCCAGGGTTCGCGTCAATCTCTCAAATCGCCTTGACCATCTTTGGAAACTCGACATCAAGAAGTCAACAACGTTTCCACCTGAAGCACTGCGAGACGGCTTGAGACAGATCATCGGACGCATTACCGAAGGAAGCAGAAATGTCTTCATCTTTAAGGGCAAGAAGGCTTCGGATAGCAAAGTAACTCATGCCTGGGATCGCACAATCGTTCGTGACGGTGTTTCGTACAGAATCAACAGAGACCACCCTTTGCTAGCGGCCCTCGCGACTGGAATCCCGGAGGCTGAGGGAAGTTTGGTAGATGATGTCTTCGCTCTTCTTGAGCGTTCCATTCCACTCGACGCGATCTACTTGGACAAGGCATCGCATATCCAACCGATCATTGAAGATAAAGAGGACGACCTAAAGAGCTTGGAAAGACTAGCCGTTCAAATTGTGTCTTCACTCGGGCGCGAGACCGAGGCGGCGCAGCGATTTCTCGGTTCGCTCAATACTGTTGAACCTTTCAATGCCCACCCGGAACTAGCAGATCAGATTGCGAAAAGGCTTGCCCATGAATGATCCAAATGTTCGCAACATAGAGCGCACCTTGCCTGTTCTCTTACCGTCTGATCGCCCCCCTACCGAGGACGAGGTAAGAGCTTTCGCCACGCAACTCCGCGCGGCTTTTCCGATTTCCGACGATGACTTTGAGTCCTTGCTGAGGCGTGTCTACACAAAAGTCTCTATTTCGATGGATATGGGCGTGGCTCTGGTCTCAGAACATCGGCCTTGGCTAAACGCCAGCAAGCCCACTATTGACCCCTTTTATTGGCAACGCTTCCAGCAGTTTTTGACGAACAAAGGCTGGCCTCCGCAGGTAGTAACTAGGCTTGATAGCGTAACGGATGAATTGCTCGATTTACTTGGGAATCCGAAGCAGCAAGGCCATTTCAAACTGCGTGGTTTGGTCGTTGGGGATGTTCAATCTGGCAAAACCGCCACCTATACCGCTCTCACCTGCAAGGCGGGAGATGCCGGCTACCGACTCATCATCCTCCTAACTGGAACGCTGGAGAACCTGCGGCGCCAGACTCAAGAGCGTTTGGATGAGGGCTTTGTGGGATTGGACAGCTCAGGGGAGCTTACAACAGTCCGAGCTAACCGCCACATTGGGGTCGGGATCATTGACTCAACCCAATTTGCGGGAGTCTTTACGTCGCGTCTTCGTGATTTCAACAAGACGTTGCTGGAAAGCCTTGGCTTTAGACTCGACGGCTTTAAGATTCCCGTACTAGTCGTCATCAAGAAGCACAAGAGCATCCTCCAGAATCTCGAAAAGTGGTTGGTTGACTTCAATGCGGGGCCGGATGGCAAGATTAGTGCGCCAGTACTTGTCATTGACGATGAAGCGGATAACGCCTCTGTAAACACCCGCAAGGGTGGGGAGGACCCGGCTGAGATAAACCGTCGCATTCGTTCGCTCCTCGCCAAATTTACCCACTCTAGTTACGTTGGGTTTACCGCAACCCCTTTTGCGAACGTCTTCATCGACCCTGACACCAAAGATGAGATGCTCGACAACGATCTCTTTCCTCGCGACTTCATTTATGGCTTGGAACCACCTTCCAATTACGTGGGGCCTCAAGCCATATTCGGGGATGATCCAACACTAAATATTCTTCGGTCAGTAGAAGACGCGGACGCCGTATTTCCGGCGAAGCACAAGTCTTCATTGCCCGTGACCGAGCTCCCCGAAAGCCTTCTTGAAGCCGCGCGAGCCTTCCTTCTTGCTACGACGATCCGCGATTTACGAAGAGAAGGTCCAACCCACCGCTCAATGCTAATAAATGTAAGCCACTTCACCGCAGTTCAGGAGCAACTCACGGATATTCTCCACACCTGGCTTTCACAGATGCAGCAAGATATTCGGAATTACAGCCAACTGGGGATGTCCGAGGCCTTACGGAACAGCAATCTGTCCGCCCTTCACAGTACGTGGCAGCGTGAGTTCTCCGATGCTGGTTTCGAATGGGAGACAGTGCAAGAAGGCCTTGTAGAAGGCGTGCTTCCGATTAGCGTGAGAGCTGTAAACCAGAGAACTGGGGCTGCCAGCCTTGACTTCAAGCAGCATCTGGAATCTGGTCTGCGTGTCATGGTTGTAGGAGGCAATAGTCTCTCCCGTGGCCTTACGCTAGAGGGCCTAAGCACCAGCTATTTCTTTCGCTTCACCAAGATGTACGACAGCCTTTTGCAAATGGGACGCTGGTTCGGCTATCGCGATGGCTATGAAGACCTCTGCCGTATTTGGCTAACCGATGAGGTGGTGGACTGGTATACGCACATCACTTCAGCCACAGCGGAACTTCGGCAAGAACTCAGGAAGATGCGTGACAAAGGTAGAAAGCCAATCGACTTTGGTTTGAAGGTCCGGGCACACCCCGACGCGCTCATGGTTACAGCTCAAAACAAAATGCGAACTTCGGTCTTGATAAAGCGCGTGGTGAGTATCGCCAACAAAAGCCTGGAGACGACGTATGTAAAAACCAACGAGAACATCGTCAACGCCAACAAGGTAGTTACTGAGAAGTTCCTTCGTGGATTGGAGGCAGAAGGCTTTCCAATGGAGTCATCGGGCCTTGGAAATCCGATATGGAGACAAGTCCCTAAGCAGCTTGTCGCAACCCTACTAAGAGACTTTGCAGTTGATCCGTCAAATGTGAAATTTCAAGCAAAGGATCTTGCCGCTTTCGTAGAGGGCACGACCGAGGAGTTTCTGCAGGGGTGGGACGTGGTGATTCCACAAGGAAGGGGCGACACGATAACCTTGGGAGGGATCGTCATTCGCCCCACCGAACGATCTGTACGAGTCTATTCAAACAGCGTTCTTGTTTCTGGCAAAAGTGCCCGTATCGCCTCGCCGGGTATCGAGCAAGAGGGCTTACCGCCTCATATGGTCACAAACCTAATCGCAAAGTACAGGAAGGACCAGCCGACCAAGACTGTTCCTGATTACGTCTTTCGCGAAGAGCGCCCGCGCCCTCTGCTTCTGATCCACGTCGTTAGGCCTCTTCCGAAAGGCAAGGAGTCAGGACTTGTTTTGCCAGATCTGATCGCACTCGGTCTGAGCTTCCGAGACTTTGATGATTCCGACGTTGCGAAACAAGTCGAATACAGAATCAATCTCGTAGAACTGCGGACAGCGGACGAAACGGATGAAGATGAAGAAATCGAGACGGAAGGATTCGATGATGAACTCGATTGAAGAGCTCTGGTCGAAGATTGCAGACGAGGATACGCCTGCTGGCGCATTTCGTCTCTATGACGACTCCCATCCGCTGGATTTGTTTGTCGGGATTGATCCCGAAGGGCGGCGCGTCTTGATGCTGGTAGTCGATCAATGCCCTCAAGACCTACCAGCGGCAGGCGTAATCGAGGTCACTCTCAATCAACGCAACGACGGACAATTCAGTTTGCTCTTCAGGCTTGCTCGCCCAGAATTCCATGAACTCTTCGGACGATTGTGCCAGGATTTGGTGGAGACCAGTCGGACGAGTGATAGACAAAATGGAACCGCCAGACTTTTGCTCAGATTGAGCCGTTGGCGAAAACTCCTCGAACCGGGTCCTAACCAAGGCCTGACTGACCGACAATTGAGGGGATTATTTGGGGAGCTTTGGTTCCTAAAGACGGTTGCGATGATCCGGTTTGACCATCTAGCCGCAGTGTACGGCTGGAACGGACCATTGGGAGCATCTCAGGATTTTCAGCTTGGCGACGCTCTGGTAGAAATTAAGACAGTCTTGCCCGGTGCTCACAGTATCTCCATCTCGTCCGCAGACCAGTTGGAAAATGGGTCAGTCCCGTTGCAACTCGCAGTTGTTACTATCGACATTTCGCAAGGGATTTCACCTGTTGAATTGGTGAAACAACTCCGGCAAGAACTCGTCAGCACGTTGGTTGCGTTGACAGAGTTCGATATCAGACTAGCTGAACTTGGGTATACTGATCGACCCGAGTACGAACAACTCCGATTCGCAGTTCAGAGCATCCACTATTATCCAGTCACCGAAGCTTTTCCAAGGATCATGCTTTCACACCTTCCTGCTGGAGTATCAAAGGTCACATACGATCTCGACCTCCTGCAATGCGGGCAATACCGGAGCGAATACATCCATGAACATCTCTGAGTACAGAGCCGAATTTCTCGAAGATCTCAACGCGCGGGCGAGTGCGGCATCGAACTTCACGCACTCCATGTTTGTTGAGGTATGCGCAGAGTTGCTGGGCGACGCGGAAGAACTGTCGGATTTTGAGCCATGCTACTACCGCGGAAGCGGCTCTTACAATCGCTCACTCGCCGTAGATGGGTTCGCTCAGGACAGTGTAGATGGCTCCTTGCGGCTTGTTATTGCTGATTTTTCGGGATCACCAGAACCACCGACATTGATCCAAACCCAAGCCAAGGAGTTGTTTGGAAAACTTTTGGCCTTTTGTAATGATGCCTTTACTGGTCGTCTTCTTGATGAGATCGATGAGGCTGCTCCGGCTCACTCACTAGCGCTGCTCCTTCAGCAGCAACGAAAACAGATCGCCAGACTTCGGCTATATCTTATTAGCGATCGTGCGCTCAGTACGAAGGTAAAGGACTGGCCCGAGGGACAAGCTGGAGGTATCCCGACCGAATTTCACATTTGGGACATCAATCGCTTCCACCAGGTGTACGAGTCCAAGACAGGGCGAGACGAACTCACCGTCGATTTCACCGAGATAGTCCCAGGTGGTCTACCTTGTCTTGCTGCCAGCGTTGAAGCAGACAACTATAGAGCCTATCTCTGCGTAATTCCAGGCACGGTTCTAGCTGACATTTATCAGCAATATGGTAGCAGACTACTTGAAGGCAATGTTAGATCCTTTCTTGGTACAAGAGGCCGGATCAATAAGATGATACGGAAAACCGTCACCACTGAGCCAGCAATGTTTTTTGCATACAACAATGGCATAGCAGCCACTTCCACGGACGCCGTGATCGAAACAGAAAACGGGCTTCGACTGACCAAGGTCACTGATCTACAAATCGTGAACGGAGGCCAGACTACAGCAACACTGGCAAACGCCCTTGCAGAAAAAGAGCAGGGACTCGCGCAAACATTCGTACAAATGAAGTTGTCCGTCATTCCCGCTGAGACCAGCGGTCAATACATACCTCTGATCGCCCGCTATGCCAACAGCCAGAACAAGGTAAGCGACGCTGACTTCTTCTCCAATCATGAATTTCATCAGCAGATGGAGAAGATATCACAGTTACTGCGTGCCCCTGCTCTGGGCGGAGCACAATACGGCACACATTGGCGCTATGAGAGAGCGCGCGGCACATACATGAACGAGCAAGCCAAGCTCACCAAGGCTCAGCGCGATCTTTTCAAACTTCAGAACCCGCCCAAGCAACTGATTACGAAAGTTGACTTGGCCAAATATGAAAATGCTTGGCGTTTTCTTCCGAACATAGTCAGCCAAGGCGCTCAGAAGAACTTCATGGCATTCAGCAACTATGTTCAGGGAGAATGGGAGAAGAATCAGACACAGTTCAATGAGGAATTCTACAAACGAGTCGTCGTAAAAGCCATGCTGTTCCGGCGAACGGAGGACCTCGTTACCGCGCAACCCTGGTATCAGAATGGCTATCGGGCGAACGTCGTTGCATATACAATCGCCAAGTTCGAGCACATCATTCAATTTGAAGGAACGGGCGAGCGTTTTGATTTCAAGGCTTGCTGGAGTCGGCAATCGTTGTCACCAGCAATCGAGGATCAATTAACGCTCATTGCCGGAGAAGTATTCAATGTAATTGTTGCGCCCGAAGGTGGATTCCAGAACGTCACCGAATGGGCGAAGAAGGAACTCTGCTGGAGTCGCGTTCAGAATCTCAGAATCCCGCTGCTACCGGAGTTGGCGAAGCAGTTGGTTGGCCGGGAAGAAGACAGAATCATCAAGGCCGCTGCCGAGACCGACCAAGCTCTTAAGAGCGGTATTGAACTCCAGACTGCCGTTCTTAACTTCGGAGGCGATTACTGGAAAAAACTCCAAGCATGGGCACAGCAACGCTCTCTGCTCAGTCCTGACGATTATTCGTTTGTCTCGGTTGCAAGCAGTATTCCACGCAAGATTCCAACCGAGAAGCAATGCAAAAGACTGATGGAGATCAAGGCAAGAGTCGAGAGCGAGGGGTATCCTGCTGTTTGGCAGAGTTGATGTCGATTTCTTGATCCTTGATTTGATAAACCGAAAACTTAATCCTATTGAGGGTATATTCAGTAGGTTCTTCATCGAAATAATACCGCGAATTGGCCGCGACAACGTGCTTCTGGAGGAACGTGAATAACCCGTTTATTGTCCTATAGTCTCCCTGGAGTTTCTTCATAAGTTCGACCGCGTTGAAAAGCTGAGGCCATGTTGCAAATGCGGTATTTTCGTCGAGAGATGCACCTTGGAGAGCGTACGCATGATGCTTCGCTATTATCAGTTTTCTGATCCGTGTTATACGGTGTTTCCGTGGTAATCGCAATGCCGATCTTACCGCAGATTCACCAGTTGAAACCCATCTATCTATCTTCGACATCCACACGACAGATTCCTCCAATAAATTGCTCATCCGTGACTCGCGTGCTCGAATATCCGCTCCATATGTATCCTGAAACTTCAGTTGGCAAAGGATTACATCTCCGTAATGTGAATCAATAATCACGAAATCAATGTCTGTTAGGATTTTCCCGTCCATACGGATCGTGATGTTCGTGCGCGATTCAAATCCGGGGAACGATGCACTCATTAGGTTGACCAGTGCGCGCTGCATGGCCCCCTCTCGCGATCTCTGATTAGAATCGTAGTCATGTGAATGATGATATTTAAGGGACTGAAGAAGAAATGCAGGAAGATCATAACGCCCCGAAACCAGCTTTATAACCGCACTGTCAGAGAACTCGACTAGACATGAAAGTGGTGTTGCATGTCGGTTGATAATTTGAATGTTTCGTCGATTGACTGAAAGTATTTCGTATATCCTCCAAGTCTCTTCCATGCTCGTTGTTGTGTAATTATCGAAAGTCACGCCAAAATAATTCAAGGCATGGAACATTTCTGTCACAAACGTATTTCGGTCCGCAGAAATCGTTAGAATGTCTTCGATAAGAATCGATGGAAATTTTCTGACCATAGCAGCACAGTATCGCTCATGCTTAATGCAGATCGAAAATAAGTACGCAGTAGCTATAAGATACTTCAAATAGGGTATGCCTCCGAAGCAGCTACATTCATTGAACGAATCGAACTCATCACTTATCTGGAGTTCACTCCACCCGAGATGAAAGAAGTATTCATCAAGAAGAGGGTCTGCGCGATACCCCATGAAGTATTCGCGAAATATAAAAACGTTGTTCTCTAGTAATGTTTCAACATTTGCCGTTTGCTCTTTCCCCTCAGAAGTATTCTCTATAGATTCTTCCCGAATGCGCCTAGCCTCGCACCTGTAATGGTCCGTAATGTCTCTTTCATGCGCTTCTGAATCAATGAGTTGTTCGGGAAGTCGAAAATCAAAGGTCGTTTCCGAAGTGCGTTCTATCTCACAGCGACCAGCATGAACGTTATCAGCAATCTGTCTCCCAAGCTGAATGAACCCCAAGTGGCACGCTATCTCAAGAACCCTTCGTGACAGTTCACTTTGCCTGCGCAGCGTAATTGTCGGCACGCCAAACGCGGCATTTGTCTCCGATGATAGCTTTACGATGCGCGCAACACCAAGACGCAGCATGTACCAATGTTCTGCTAGCTCGCGGCTTGGCTCAGGCGCACGCGTGATGTTGTAGCTATACCAATCGAGTTCGTTGAGCGCAACCCTGAATACTATTCCCAGCTTGTCTGTTGCCAGACTCGCTGCAATAGACTGCTCTTCAAGCCGCAGCTCCTCAAGAAACGCTAAGAGAGTCTCATTCATAGTTAGGTCACGCACAGAGATAGCTCTTCAGATCATGCGGTTCAAGCCGCATTGCGTAAACGAATAGTGTTCGTATCGATGACACTTGCGCCGAAACACATTCGTGACAACCTGCGCTATCAGTCCCTAGCGGGGCCGCTGAATCCGTAGCAGGACGTTTCTTTCATCCTACTACGCACCCTCGGGTGGGCGGCCCAGCTCACGTAGGACATGCCTTGGACGGCATTTGTGAACTCCATAGTTGCGAGCATTACGCAGGCTAAATAGCAGAACAGAAAGGAAACCCGGTAAGGCAAGACCACTGCGGCATCACTCTACAAGATTCCCATTCGCATCCCAAATGCGCCCGTTGTAGGAGATATGCCCAACAAGCACACCGAGGGAATTGTAAATATTGCCGCAACCCGCTTCCATTTCCGACGCCCCGAATTGATACCTCTCCCTATAGGCGCAAAAGACTTTCGAAGCCTCATCAGCAAACTGAACAGGAATGTTAAGCGCAGGCGCTCCATTCGTCGCGAGATAGACGTGGTGGAGTTCAACTTGAAGGTTTGAAACACCTGAACTTGTCTTCACGTTCCCCCTCCAATAAAACGCTGCAACGTCTCTTGGGCCGCGAGCATACGGCACTTTGAAAATGCCTGATGCACTACCTGTCTGACAATATTACATAAATTATTCGGCAACCTTCATAGGTCCGCCACATATGGGGCAGAAATCCGGCGGAACAGAATGACCACATGATACGCGCTTATACGAGAAAACAGCTCCGCATTCAATGTTTGGACACTCGAATGTCTTTACCTCTATTGAGTTGTTTTCCATCCGCCTCATTGCGAAAGCCTCTGCACTCGGCCAATCCGGAGATACATACAGGCTCTTAGAGTCACCGCCCTTCGCCTCGTTCACCACAAAAAAGGAAAGTTGATTCCCGTCCTCCCGCGCGGCATCCAAGAGTTCACCCCAAAGCACATCTTCACTGCCTGCCGGGCTGTAGGTCTCATCTATCCCAAGTGAGTTCCAAAGGTACGTTTGTGCCGCTTCATCCATGCAAGCAAAAGCTTCGCTGGCAAACTTCTGATCGTAGGTTTTTAGAACTGTAACCCGCTGATCGTCTATCCCCTGCTCGAAAAATACTTCCTGCTGTGGCATATCGAAGCACCCTCACTGATGTCGTGATTATCCTACTAACAAGTGTCAGAGTCCACTCTTTTTTGCACACATTTCCTGCAAACCATATCGAGGCAAGTATGTCCGCTAAACTGGCGCTCTCCCATGCCGCCGATCTTACGAATGGCCTTACATAACTCGTGTCCACACCGCCGATTTCGTCCCAATCATCCCTTCAACCTGCGTCCGTACTGAGGAAGCGAACCCCGCCGCCAAGATCGCCCCCAATCCACGGAAACAAACAATCCATTGCTCGGCTCGGAGTCTTCCCGCCGACGGCAATCGTTGGCAACACGCGCCGGAGATTGTCGGCGTGGCCCGAGAGGTTCCGGCGGACTTTTTGAGCGGCACCCCGATCTCCTTTTTGGTCACAATCAACTCGGCCATCATGGAGGCGTCAAGAACGTTTTCGCCCTGCGGCGGCGGCGCAAACTCTTCCGCTGCGCTTGGCGGATTCCTCTCCCCAGGCAAGCTGTGGTCCCTCTCCGCCAAAGACTTTGCTTGGCACTTGGGAGTTCACTGCGCCCCATGTCCGTTCCGGCAGTATGTCCCGATTCACTCGCGACCAAATTCAAAAGGAGAACATCATGTCCAGCTACAAAAACAACGTCCACCTCGAAGGCAACCTCGGCAAAGACGCCGAAAAGAAGGTCACCCCGCACGGCGATGTAGTCAACTTCAGCATTGCCGTCAACGAACAGTGGGAAGACAAGGACGGTGCCGAGCACAAGAACACTGATTGGTTCCAGATTCAGGTTTGGGGGCCGTTAGCGAAGTTCGCCGCCACCCTCAAGGCCGGGACGCCGGCCATCGTTGAAGGCAAGATCAAGCCTGAGACGTACACGGCTGACGGCGTGGAGCATAAGACATTTTCGATCAAGGCCGACTACATCCGCAAGATCGACTATTCGGCACCGAGCGAAGTCAGCGAGAGCAAGGCGGCCAAGCCCGCCAAGAAGAAGGCCAAGTAGCACCCGCGCAACTCGGAGGCGGCTCTTCGGAGCCGCCTTTTCTCTGCTACGCTGAACGATCAGCCGGTCCCCTGTCTACGCCTTCGCGATCCTCAGCTTCCGTGAAAACTGGCAGGGGACCGCAGACATTGCGATTGGCGTCATTTACTCTACAGCACTATGGAGCGTTCGTTGACTGACTCGGCGATTTAGCGTGAAGCGAGAAACCGTATGGCACAGTTCTGGCCTGTCGCCCCGCACAATACCGCATCAGTCATGACCAGGCCAGCACCATGACTAAATGGATCGAACCGCAGTAGTATTATTCCACTATGAGAATGAGCACCTACGCCACCTTTGAGTCTATGCACGGACGAAAAAGCACGATCGAAGAACTCATCGCTCTTCTTCGACCATTCTCGCGTGAGTCAGTCCTCTATTTATGTTTTGTGATAGGCGCAATCCTGAAAATGTGGGACCCGGACGAGTGTCCTGATTCGGAATACGCTTTGCTCATTCGATCTACATTTGAATGGTTGAGGGCAGACTGGTACTGTTTCAGCGCAAGAACCAACGATCCTGAATATGTCTTTCACAGGAGACAGCTCCTCTTCATCGCCAAGTTAGCCGTCCAGCACTGTTCGAGCATTGGGTTTGATGTACTTAGAAATGAGCCCGGGATTTTCGGGACAATTTGTCTCATGGCGAACGATCACTTCCACTTTGGTTTAACCAAAGGAAACAATCTTACGCTGGGTGTTTTAGACCGGGACCGAATCGCGAGAGTCTTGGCAGAGTTTGTGGTTGTCCAAGAGTATGGGGGAATTTACGCGGTCCATAGTACAGCACGATTTCACAGAATGTATCGCCTGCATGTCCCAGCCTTGAATCTCCACCCGCAATACGTGGACATTGCTTCCAAGTTCCGCGATATAACGCAAATTGAACTCAGTGACTATCAGGCGATTGCCTTTGGTCTGTTCGCACGTTGCGCAAATATTGACCGAGGGGCTCTCCAAGCCAACGCGTGGGTTGCGCTGGTTAGACCTGAGAATTTTGTTACCACGGCATTAGGTCCTGAATTGATTCAGAAGTTTCTCTCAGAAGTGAGCATGACCCCGGACGAAGCGAGAGACGCAATCACCCATCGTGATACGGGTGCTAATGACTTCACTGCATTCCGAAATAGGCCGATGATACTTGAACCCAACGGGATGTTGGCCGTTGACATCGCATTCCTGCTGGATAAGCCGGCTTCCGGGCCTTTCTGGAGAGTGAACTTTGAAAGCAGAGAGACCGGAGACCGCTTACGGATATTTTGGGGTTCTGTGTTTGAATCTTACGTCAATGAACAGTTTTCGGCTGCTCCAGAAACAGCCGGAAGAATTACTGTACCGAATCCTAACGATCCGCAAAACGAGTCAAAGGAAATATGCGACCTGCTTTTGTTTCAGGACGGAACTCTGGTCATTGCCGAGTTCAAGTCCTGTATGTTCAGGGCAGAGGCAAAGTATAGCGGAGACTATCAAGCATTGGTAAAAGACATCGAACGGAATCTCGTGAGAGACCAAGGGAAACAAAAAAAGAAAGGAGTCGAGCAACTAGCCGATGCGATCAAATTTCTATTCGATTCAAAACCGTCACTAAGCACAATTGATCAAATTGATTTGACCCAGGTTCGGGTGGTTTACCCACTAATAGTTACGCTGGACCAAATCGGCCAAGTGGTTTTGATGAGCACCCTTTTGAATACCTATTTCGATCAAATGATAGATCGCACCAGGATTGGAAAGATCGAAATCCGGCCTGTCTTCTGCATCGACGTTGAAAGCCTTGAGGATGTTCTTCCATTCACAGACGTTTATCCGCTGCATCGATTCTTGCAAAATTGGCTGGACAACGATCCTAGATTGCAATCGACACTGATTCACCATTTTCCAACAACGCTGCCACATAGGCCGAACCAAATTCTGGCAGAAGAGCAGAGATTGATGAGTGAGGCCACAGGGCGGCGCTTGTTTCCCGCCGAATTTAGGCAGGCTAGCTAAATCATGACGAATTACTCTTATATCGCTCTTTCCAACATACCTTCATAATCTATTTCCGTTTCAGTGAGGGCTCCTGCCCTACGCTCCAGGCGCGCCGCAGTAAAAAACGGCGCGTCTTGCGCTACCCCTCTAGCGGACCTGTGTCCTGTCCGCAACGCCTGCCCTTGCCGAACAGCAACAGCAAAAACCCTTCCTAAGGGGCTCTGCCCGCTCGCGCCCGCAAGGGGTCTCCCCAATCTTCCGCACTGCGCTGCGCTCCGTTTGTGCAGACCAAGGGGCTTTCCACTCTCGCTGCGCTCCGTTACAAGCCCTGGGTGATTCCCCTCCCCTTGCAGTTGCTACCCCCGCAGGCGTGGGCCTGGGCCAAGGCGTTGTTGTGTGAACAACAACAGCACGGCCATTCAAAGGCAAAGACAAAGGAGAAACCCATGAGCAGCGCAGCCATCACAACCGCCAACACCGTCAACACCTCCACCCAGAACCCCAACCAGTCGCAGCAGAAGCAGACCGCGAAAGAAGCAATCGCGGCCAACGTGCAAGCCCTGATTGAGCAGTTGGAGCAGGGACACAGCGAAGGGCTTACCGCCTATCTAACCGCGATGGGCAGATTCCATAACTACAGCTTCGGAAACATTTTGGAGATTGCACGGCAAAAGCCGGATGCAACCCGCGTTGCTGGCCTGTATGCGTGGAACCAGCTTAAACGGAGAGTCAGGAAGGGAGAGCGCGGCATCCGCATTCTTGCTCCAGTGATCGGCGTCAAGCGCAAGAAAGATGAAGAGGCCGAGAAAGACATCCGCACACAGAATCAAGCCGTGTTGGTTGGATTCCGTTCGGCCTATGTCTTCGATGTGAGCCAGACCGACGGCGAGGAGCTTCCCGAACTCTCAACTAAAGTTAGTGGCGATGTAGGCGAACGGCGGGAGAGGCTTATCGACTTCATTGTCGCTCAGGGAATTGAGCTTGAATTCAAGGAGTCTGTCGCCCCCGCGTTGGGAGCCAGCTACGGCGGAAAGATCGTCTTGCTTCCCGGTCAGTCTACCGCCGAAGAATTTTCAACTTTGGTCCATGAACTCTCGCACGAAATGTTGCACCGTGCCGAGCGGCGCACCGCAACCACCAAGACAGTACGCGAAACCGAAGCCGAGGCAATTGCCTTTGTAGTCGGAAAAACCATCGGCCTCGACACGGGCCATGTATCGGCAGATTACATCCACCTTTACCACGGCAACGCGGCACTTTTGGCCGAGAGCTTGGAAGTTATCCAGCGTACCTCAGCCGTCATTCTTTCCGCGCTCGAAACGCCCGCAGCGGAAGAGACGCAAGAAGCAGAACCGGAACTGGCGCAAGCCAGCTAACTAACTCTTTTCGGCAGCGGGCGGCCTCATGCCGTCCGCTCGACTTTCACCGGAACGCCAACCCGCTCAAGGAGAGCAGCCATGAATCCGAACACCACCACCGAGTACCGCGACCTTCCCCTTGCCGTCCTCACCGAGTCAACCACCAATCCCCGGCGCATTTTTGAGAACTCCGCTCTTAGGGAGCTTGCCGAGAGCATTCGCATTCAAGGAGTGCTTTCGCCCTTGCTTGTCCGGCCTTTGAACGAACGCGGATTTGAGATCGTTGCCGGAGCGAGGCGTTACCGCGCCGCGCAGATGGCCGAGGCCGACACTGTCCCCGTTCGCATCGTCAACCTTACCGACGCTGAGGCATTGGAGGCGCAGCTTGTCGAAAACCTGATTCGCGCTGATGTGCATCCGATGGAAGAGGCGAACGGCTTCCGCGCTCTTCTCAACTTGGAAGAGCCGAAATACTCCATTGAACAAATCTCTGTACGCACGGGAAAGACACCCGCATTTGTCGCGGCTCGATTGAAATTGACCGAGCTTGCGCCCGTAGTGGTCGAAGCCTTCTACCGCGAGGAGATCGGCACCGGACACGCGCTCTTGCTGGCGAAATTGCAACCCGCGCAACAGGAAGAAGCACTTACCGCTTGCTATCAAGAGCAGTACGGCAGCGGCAACAAAACGAAGCGCATTTTGCTGCCCTTGCGCCACCTTCAGCAGTGGATTGAGCACAACATTCTGTTGGAACTCGCCGCCGCGCCATTCTCGAAAGAAGACGCGCAGCTTGTGCCGGAGGCGGGCTCTTGCATTGGCTGCCCAAAGCGCACCGGGCACAATACGCTGCTCTTCGCAGAGATGGGAACCGCCCATCCAAATTCCTGCTCAGACCCAAAATGCTATGCCGCGAAGTTGGACGCGCATATCCGGCAGACCATTGCAGCGAAACCTAAGCTGGTACAAATCAGCACAGCCTATGGTCAGCAGAAGGAGGGCAGCACCACGCTACCGCGAAACAAGTATGTCGAAGTCCGGCAGGAGAAGCCCAAGACGAAAGAAGAGGCCACGCGCTCAGAGTTCAAGACGTGCAAGTACACCACCGAGGCCATTGTCTCCGAAGGCAGCGAGAGGGGCGAGACTCGCACGGTTTGCGCCCAGGCAGATTGCCCGGTGCATCATCCGAAGAAGTCGCCCACCGTGCGCGATGCCAAAGGAAACGCCGACGAACAGAAGCGCCGCCGCGAGGAAGTCCTCGCCCAGGCTACAGGACTCCGCACACTTGCCGCCGTAGTCGCAGCGGTTCCGGTGCGGTTGATGAAGCGCGACCTGCTTTTCGTGGTCGAGCGGTTGGCAACATTGCTGGACGAACGCCGCTTGGAGATTGTCGCCCGTCAACGCGGCATCAAGAAGGCAAAGGACAGCGACTCTATCGGGAAGCTGTTTACGGCCTATTTGCGCCATGCCGAGGAAGGAGCGTTGAGCGGTTTGCTGGTAGAGATCACCATTCTCCACGCGGCCACCCGGCAGAACGCCGCACAGGTACTCCGTGAAGCAACGACCGCGTACAAGGTAGATGTGGACGCGATCAGCCTCAAGGTCAAACAGGAGTTCGCAGCGAAGGAGAAAGCCAAACTGGCACCGAAGCCGGCAGCGAAGGCCACGCCACCAAAAGTCAAGAAAGCGGCTTGAGGCCAGGAGTCTATTCGGGGGTCTGCTACGGCAGACCTCCATTTTTTCGCGCGCCCGTCTTCCCGCCCTGAAGGTCGCTCCTCAAAATCGGAGCGCCATGATTCGCCCACCCGGCGGGCTTGAAAAAGTGGGCCTCGTCCACGACACTATCCTGGGGACTATTCTCTGAGTTTAATTTCACATAAAGCAAGATTTCTTCCTGACGACATCGGCGTATGGGTATCAAATGAATTCGCACGTTCAAAAATCTGACTGTCGGGAATCGAGAGTAAGGTGTTTCCGAAGTGACTACCGCACCGGGAGTCAGAAGCGTCGGAGGCGGCTGATATCGACGCCGCCACTCTGTTCTTGAATATATCTAGCATCCGTCGAATGAGCTAACCTTCACTTTAATCGTAACGTTCGGACACCATTTCTTAAACACAGCCCTCATATCCTGCGCCGCGATAAGCTGAAAGTCAGACTCCGACATTCTGTCTTCAGAAACTTGCAGCCAGACTGCATCATGCATCGGCAATAATATGGCGTCTGAACCAAAAAGACGCGCGAGGGAAAGAAGCACATCTTTGAATATCAGTGAGGCAGTCCCTTGAACAACCTGGTTCATGGCCCAGCCCCTTTCCCGCCTATTCAAGCTGCCGGTATTCTTCCGAACGCGCCTATTTCCCAATCCAGTACCGATGAAGCCACAATGCTGCAAATCAGCTTCGCACCTTTGTTTGAATTCCGTCAGCTCAGGAAACTGCTCAAAAAACTTACTTACAGAAGCGGTATATGTAGATCGTGCATCGTTTTCCAGCCTCCCTTCGAGCAGTCGTCCAATAGACTCCAACTCCATGCCGTAGCAGAACGCAATAAAAATCTGTTTAGATAGCTCCCGTTTCGATGGGTCTGCGAACAAGGCATTGCTTAATGAGGTGTAGACATCCCCAGCGTTGTACAGGTCTCTATATCGTCCCGGTCCCACAAATTGCGCGAGAACGCCAGGCTCGTATTGCGCAAAGTCTAAATAAGCACTATGCATTTGAGGATCGGCTGACAGTGCCCCTCTATAAGTTCTCTTAAGCTGTTGGACATTTGGGGACGATGTCTGGATACGCCCGGTTACAGTACCCATCGTGTCGAAGCTGGGGTAGACTCTGCCCCCGCTTGCCGTGAATGCCAGCAGAGACTTGATGTTCCGATTTGCTTGCATCATCGCACGGAAGTCGCGAGCAAACTGCGATTTGTTTGCGGCCATCTTGAAGTAAGACGGCAGGTTTCTAGACTCTGGAAAGTCTGCCAGGCTCGCGGCGTCGGTCATGTGAATCAGTGGTAGGACGTTCCTGTAGTTCAATCCCGTCGGGTTGTGTTGCAAAGTCGCACCGACCCTGAGCATCGCCTCATACTTCTCAGTCTTGGCCGCTGCCAAGAAGGTCTGACTTCTCGTAAGATCTACCACGAGCCCCTTCATCTGCCGTTTGTGCATGAGCTGCTGAATTGGAATCTCGAACCTAACGAAGCGCTCCAGTTCTCCCAGCCGTTCCAATTCTGTTGAGATTCCTTTCCAAACATCTGAGATCGCTGTACTGGTGCGCAAAAGCAAGTTCTCAAGGCTCTTCTGGTCTGGCCTCCCCTTCTCTCCATCGAGCAGTGCGAAGTAGCTCTCTTGTTCCTGGGCAGAGAGGTTCGTTAGCCGCAACCATTTGGAGAATCTCCATTCTGACCGCTCAAATTCACGTTTTGGAAGCCCTGATGCAAGTTGCATCGCATGTCGGATATCGACGAGTTCAGGCAAAGCTAGGTTGCGTATTCGGAGTGCTTCGACTAGATGTTCTGTCTGAAATGTAAAAATGTTTCCTTCCGCCTCGGCCAACTCCGATAGGCCCACCATTCGCGGGTTATCGCTCGTTTCTTTGACTGCAAACAGCGGCTCAGCCATAGAAAATGGGTCGGCGAAGTACGACAGGAACCGGTCACGAGGCATAGCCATTCTCCTGATCAATGTATTTTGTGACCGGAAACGTCTCATGTTTGCTAAAATACGACCCTTTTGATTTTTGCAGATTCATATAGACTCCCTTTAAATCATCGCGCATATGGGGAGCAACATAGGTCTTGATCAACGGATTATATGGAAGCTCATGCACACCAATTATTGCGCATCTCTGTCCAAGAAACGAAGACAGCGATACGAAATGCTCAGCAGCAGCTCCCTTCTCGGCCGGGGTGCCGAACCGTCCTAAGTAGAGAGTTGCTCCGGCCCGGCTTGCATTATCTTCTCCACCTTTAACCAGAGTGACCGCTGCGTTTATCAGTCGCTCATCCCTCTGTCCTTGACGAAGCAATACGAGCCAGAGCCTGTAGTCCTGCCAGGTATAAATACGGTGCTGGGGATCAACAAGGTACTTAGCGATGGCATCAAGGTCTGTCTGCCGCAGTTCGACTATCGAGAGGTACTCTACGAATTCGTCTGTTGAAGATGGAGCAGAAGACAGGCTTTCTATGATCGCTTGGGTTATTTCCAAAAAGAAATCAGAGGGAACGGGCATGTCCTTGCATCCAGCGAGCCAAATCAAACGCCGTACACAAAAGCGAAAGTCCTTGCTCTGAGTCTTTCCAGAATTGATTAGGCCGATCGTTCTGGTCCTCAGCGACGGCAGTGATCGTAAAATTGGCCACCGAGATCGCGTATTCCACGCCACATCAAGTGCCTGGATTTCTGGCGATAGCTCGCTAAGATGCTCAGAAATATGTTCATCATTGGCCGACAGTATGTCAGTCTTTCGGGCATTCACAGACAGACCGCGCTCTCTGAGTGCGATTATTAAAGTTTTTAAGGCTCGCCGAGCCGACAGCACGTCCGGGCAGACGATCTTGATATCGTCCATATAGCGGAAGTATGCATTGCCTGTGGCAACTAAAGCCCTATCAACCGGAATCATGTAGATATTAGCAAGGAAAGACGAAGCATCTCGGTTTTGAGGGAGTCCTCGCACCGTTGAAAAGGCCCATCTAGACATCCATTCGAAAAGGCGGTCAAGAACCTCTCGAAGATGGCTCTTCTCGTCTGCGGGGATCGACAACTCCGGTAACAGTTGCCGAAAAGTACCTTCCAGCCGAGCGATCTCTATGTGCTCATAATAATTGGATACGTCTGTGGTTACAAGAACAGTGCCATCGTTCAGAGAGGCTCGAACTCCTCCGGTGAAGTTCTTCCAAGATTCTACATACGGCTTGAACAGAGATCTGAGCGAATTCCCGTTTGGATCGTACCTGTGGCTGAAGACCGTCCAATTTAGGCAGGAATCGAAGAAAGGAACTAAGTGCGCGGCAGCACCTTGATATAACAGCCGGTCCTGAAGACTCATTTCCAAGGCATATCGCAGCGTGAAGTTTGGTTTGGGAAGATTGAAGAGGGTGCTTTCCGACGCTGCATATCGACCCTGGTTCTTTGTGAAATTCTCGCTGATAATCTTAGCTAAAATGCCTGAGTCGATCATGTCGCAGAACGACTTCGGATCTGGAAACCAATCGTCCCGCAGATCTTTTCTCAACTGCTTGTAGAGCCATTGCTCTTCGAATTGTAGTGGTCCAATTGATAGCGCCATTTGAGACCCTGCTTGAATTATTTCAGGTTTGCTCCCGGAAGGCAGCACTATTGTAGGGCGACATTAATTGGAACTGCACACAAGGATGGGGGAAGAAAAGAGGGACTTAGCACAAGCTCCGGCTAGGCTATCAGGGCCGCCCGAGTGTCAACAAGACCTCAGGCGCATGCTTGTAGAAAAGGTCAGAACACTCACAGCGCCCGGTCGCCGGATAAACAAACCTTGGAGCAAAGCTGCACGCCTTCAGGATTGCAAGCCAATTCGCAATCTTGTCCCCCTCTTGGTCGTATCGCTCCTTTGAGTATCCTGCTGCTATCTCTGCGTGGCGCCTAATGAAGAACGCGATGAAATCGGCTACCTGAAGCAGGTGAACTTCCGTGGAGTCTCCGAAGTACGGTACATCTATGATTTGATCCAATCGCGCTTGATGCTTGCCCTTGTCGTAGTAGCTGTCAGTCCATGCTGGCGGTGAAGCTATCAAATCGGTGAACCGCATCCGCTCCCGCTCCTCATTGTCGAAAACGAAGAGTGTGTGCCCCTTGTTCTTTTCAAGCCGCTGGTGTGCCTTTTGAACTGCAAGCATTAGGTGCAAGCCCATAAATCGCCATAATGTATTCGAGCCTTCAGGTAGAAGTCCTGCTTTTTGGCTTTCAAAATACTTCGATTTTTCCACGCCAACGTAAATGACATCGTGCTTGCGCTCTTTGAGCCACTCGAATGTAGCTGTGATGATTTCCGAGCGCTGGGGACCAGATAATGATCGCCATCTCTCATTACCTGCGTAAAAATCACGTGTGTGGATTTCCTCGGTTGGTTTCCCCACAATACGTGCGAGTTTCTGAAGAAGCGTCTTCCAGTCGTTCTTTGTGACGTGCATACGCTGTGCGTCAACAATTACGCCAACCATTACGGCAATGGGCTCATCCCCGGTGCCGCTTTCGTCGCAGTAACAAACCTTCATCTGTCTCACCAGGCGGTCATTATACCACCCTCATCCTATTAGACGTGTTCTGTTTCCCGGCAACTCCCCGCAGCCCTAGCACTCAGGCACCTGAGCGCCCTACGCTGCGTGGCGACCATCGAGAGCATCGGCTCCTCCACACGCATCGAGGACAGCAAGCTATGCTCCAGGCGCGCCGCAGTAAAAAGCGGCACGTCTTGTGCTACCCCTCTAGCGGACCTGTGTCCTGTCCGCAACGCCTGCCCTTGCCGAACAGCAACAACAAAAACCCTTCCTAAGGGGCTCCGCCCGCTCGCGCCCGCAAGGGGTTTCCCCAGTCTTCCGCACTGCGCTGCGCTCCGTTTGTGCAGACCAAGGGGCTTTCCACTCTCGCTGCGCTCCGTTGCAAGCCCTGGGAGATTCCCCTCCCCTTGCACTTGCTACCCCCGCAGGCGTGGGCCTGGGCCAAGGCGTTGTTGTGTGAACAACAACAGCAAAACCATTTCAAACCCGAAAGGACACAATCAAATGACCCTCGCAATTACCGCCACTTACAGCCCCGAAGACAACAAACTCCGCCTCTATGCTTCCAGCCGTCTCGACACCGCAACCTATGAGCGCGTGAAGGCCGCAGGGTTCAAGTGGGCACCGAAGCAAGACCTTTTTGTTGCCCCGATGTGGACACCGAGCCGTGAAGACCTTTGTATTGAGTTAGCCGGTGAGATCGGCGACGAAGACACTACTTTGGTTGAGCGGGCCGAGGTGAAGGCCGACCGATTGGAAGACCTCAGCACCCGGCGCGCCCAGGATGGAGACCGCGCACAAAACGCCGTTCACGCAATCGCCGACGGCATCCCGTTTGGTCAGCCGATTCTTGTAGGCCACCACTCGGAGCGCCACGCCCGGAAGGACGCCGAGAAGATCGAGAAGGGAATGCGCCGCGCCGTCGAGATGTGGAAAGCAGCGGAATACTGGCAGAGCCGCGCCAAGGGCGCAATCCGGCTTGCCAAGTACAAGGAGCGCCCGGACGTGCGCGCCCGCCGCATCAAAGGACTGGAGGCCAGCAAGCGCAAAGAAGAAAAGAGCCAGCAAGAGGCCGAGATGTGGCTCAAACTCTGGACAGCTTGCAGCCAGGAGCAAGACAAGAAACTTCAGGCGCAAGTAGCTCTCAGAATCGCCGGAATGTGTCACCTGAATTTAGCCCGCAAAGAAGGCGATAAAGAAGGCCATCCACACACGCCCAGCGCATACGATGCGCTTACTGGGAGCTTCCCCAGCCTTTACGCGCCGCGCACATTGGACGAGGTTTTTACCGCCGCACTTGCTGCCTATCCGCGCAGGATTGAACACGCTCAGCGGTGGATTGACCACTACACAAACCGCATTGCATACGAGCGAGCGATGCTGGACGACCAGGGCGGTACAGTGGCCGAGCAGACCGGCCCGGAGAAGGGCGGCGCAGTGAGGTGCTGGACATTTCGCGGATGGTCATACATCCAGAAGGTCAACAAGGTTTCTGTTACCGTACTCGACAATTGGGGCAATGGTGGAG